>JAAROH010007711.1_pt1 | contig 47510 bp, 44 predicted proteins | sample 7248631 | NCBI WGS metagenome assembly JAAROH01 (sample SAMN09772309, study PRJNA484901) | compost metagenome | isolation source: Vermicomposting unit | place: India | reverse complement strand
TCGCAGCTCGGGACTTTCACCCTATAGATTACACCCATGCCGGGCGCACAAGAAAGGCTTAATTTCATTTTTCATGAAATTAAGGCCTCTGGTGTTCCAGTCAGCAAATATTATGCACTTTTCTGCTCAGCAGCAGAAAATGCTCCCACAGTCTCCAGCATCCTCCTATTTAAATTGCACTTCTTTCAAGCTATTTCGATATTCTTCAATCACGGATTTCGAAACTTGACTCACGACCATGTCATTTAAAGGAGGATTATATAAACCACACTGAACATCCCTAAAATATCTTTCTAATGGCAAATCTTTCGATAACGAATGACCGCCTGCGATTCTCATAGCCAGCTCTACTATTTTGATCGCATTATTACATACTGTATATTTTGTAATAGAGACTTCATTGCTTAACTTATCTCGAACATGTAAATTTCGGTCCCATTTTTCAGCTAAACCGTATAACAGGTATCTTGATACAGCGATTAAAATTTCGATTTCTCCAATTTTATCCTGAACGTGCGGCGCCTCTAGAATAACATCTCCTAGACTTGGTGAAAATTTCTCAGCCGCATACTTTAAAATAAAATCTCTGGCAGCAATCGCAATCCCTAAATAAATGGCTGGCAACTGCAGCGTGTAGGCACTGCTGTTGCCCTTAAAGCGGTTGTTCTTCCCCTTGTCAATGTAAGACAATAACGCCTCTTCCGGCACAAACACATCATGCAGTTCGATATCATGGCTGCCTGTTGCTCTCATTCCCAAAACATTCCATGTATCTATCAATTGTACCGAATCATTTTTTTTAATTAAAAATTCGGCCGTTTTATCTTCTTCTTCGACATATGCCAAAATCGTAAAATGCGACACAATTGGCGCCAATGTTGCAAATGCCTTTCTTCCTGAAATGATATATCCGTCTTTCGTTTTTCTCGCAATTGTTGATGGGGTTCCACCTCTTACAATATTGCCTGATGTCCGCTCCGTGACAAAAACATTTAATAATGAACCTTCCTCAACGGCCTCTCTGCATATTTTCGCAAAAATTTCTTCTTTCCAAGGCCGGAAATCCCTAAGGCTAAAGAATGCCATTAAGTGCCATCCTATCGCCAGTGCCGTAGAACCACAGGCTTTCGCTAATCGTTCTTGTACAAGCAAAATTTCATATAATGAAAGTTCTTCACCGCCATATTCTTTAGGGATTGTTAGCTTATGATAACCCTCTTTTTTCAGGATTTCGATATGCTCAAACGGAAATTCTCCTGTTTCATCATATTTATCAGCTGTCTGTCGAATTTTCTCTGCAATGTGCTCCGCATATTCTACGAGCCTTGCATCTCGTTCATTTCGAATCGTCTGATTGCTTGCGTTAAAATCCATTGTGCATCCTCCAATAAAATCCTTAGAAGTAAACCTCTCTTATCGGAAGCTTCGTACCATTCACAACATAATCGCCAATAGCTCTTGCTTTGTAGGCTATCGGATTATGGGAAGCAAGTGTGCGAATATTGCGCCAGTGGCGGTCAAAATTCTTGGATTGTCTCGTAGCTGAAGCGCCGCCAACCTCAAAGAGAAGTGTAGCTGCTTGTAATGCAAGGTGATCGATAATAACTTTCGCCTGAGCAGCTCGCAGGGAAGCCTCATGACTTAAATCAAAGTCTATTTCTCCATTAACCGCCTCATTCACTGCTATGTCTAATGCATCTGCGGCAGCCAGCACAAGTGCTTCTGCGGCAAACGCGCTGCTTGAAAGCTGCCCAATAATTTGCTGAAGCAGCGGATCAGCCGCTGGCGTATCTGCCGATGCAAAAGTAAAGGTTCTGGATCTTCCATGAACTAAAGCTTTTGCGTCTGTCACCACATTCCGCAAAATACCCGCTATCACTCCTTGCAGATAGAGCTGTAAAAATGAATTGAAAGGCGCCTTCGTCTCATCAATAAATGTTACTTCTTCTCGATTGACATATACATTGTTTAAGCGTGTTGTACCGCTTCCTGTTAATTTTTGTCCGATACCATCCCAGTCATCTTCAATGATGACGCCATCACGATTTGTCGGAATAAACGCGGAAACAGGTTTTCCTTCAGGGGTTGATGCCATAACGATTACCCAGTCGGAATATATGGTACCGGTGCTAAAATATTTCGTACCGTTTAATCGGTACCCTTCGCCATCTTGAGTCAAAGTTGTTTCAAAAATCAAATGACCAACATTTTTTGATGAAATTTCCGTAAAGGCATTCCCAATAATATCTCCTTTTGCCACGATTCCCAACAATTGCTCACGTCGTTCTTTATCCGGATTTCGAAGTATTTCTTCTACTTGCCAATAATGGGCACGAAGGCTGTGCGCCACATCCGGATCGGCTTCAGCTAAACGGATTAGGACATAGAAAAGATCACGAATACTAGCTCCTCCACCGCCTAGTTCAACAGGCAGACGTAAAGCACCCAATCGAGATTGCCGAATTAAATCGAAGGCGTGATAAGGCAGTTCTTCACTGCCGGCATTTCTTCGTTCCTCAGCGTCTTTAGCAATTACATCAATCAATTGATCTAATTCAGGCGAATCAACTTTTACCGGACCGTTAAAAGTCAAAGAGCTTGCTTCATTTAATTGATTTTGAATTGACATCTTTTATGCACTCCTTTAATCGTATTTTAAATTTCACTATTCACATCTTTTTAGTAATATTTATTTGTAAAAAAAAGAGCCAAACAGCAATTACTAGCACCTCAGATCAATTTACAGGGCTTTTCGCTGCAAATGCACCTCGGTATTTTGCAGCAGGATGACGCTCATTGAGACGATCTGTCCCAAACAATTTGCGCCGCAATGTTCCTGGCTTTCCATATCCATTGCGCGCTAAACCGCGCTTTCGAAGCACAGGCATGACTTGATCAATAAATTCTTCATAGGAACCGGGAATCGTCGCATTGATGACATTGATGCCGTCAACACCTGCATCCCTCCAAAGCTCAAGCTGGTCTGCAATCATTTCAGGAGTGCCGACAATACGGTTTGTTTTGCTCCTGAGCCTAGCAAGATCTCTAACTGTAGGAGTCCTTCCCGGCGTGCTTTGCTTTAGCCATTCATATGTGCTTCTGATCCCTTCAGTTTTGATATCTTCCAATGGAGTATCTAAAGTAGCATTCCCTAAATCAATTCCCATCCCCCCAGCGGAATGAGCGATCATCATATCGAAATCAATCTTATTTTCAAGTTCATATTCTTTTTGCCGAGCTTCTTCCTCCGTCTTTCCGATCACAAAGTACAATCCCTGATAAAAGTGGATATCCTCACTCTTTCTGCCATTTTCAACCGCCAACCTTCGTGTTTCATCGATCAGCTTGCGGGCATTTTCAGGATCAGGTGCTCCAATGAAGATCGCTTCAGCATTGCGAGCCGAAAAATCTCTGCCAGTAGGGGACGAACCAGCTTGAAAAAGCAACGGTGTGCGCTGCGGTGATGGAGCCACTAAGTGCGGTCCTTCCACCTTGTAGCGCTTGCCGACATGATGAATTTTATGGACTTTCGCCGGATCCGCATGAATTCCGCTCTCACGGTCCTGCAAAAGCGCTCCTTCATCCCATGAACCTTCCCAAAGCTTATATAAAACATCAACATATTCATCCAGCCACTCATATCGTTCATCATGCGGAACTAAGCCGTCATAGCCAAAGTTGCGAAAGGCATTTGCTGAGTAGCTGGTAACCATGTTCCAGGCAATTCGTCCTTTGGTGATGTGATCTAATGTTGATACACGGCGTGCAAAGTTAAAGGGAGGTTCTTGAACCGGAGCCGCCGTAAAAGCTAAGCCCAAATGTTTTGTATTTACTGCAAGTGCTGAAAGCAGTACCATTGGGTCATTACTAGGTACTTGCAAGCCATTTTCAATATGGAAATCCCATCCTCCTCGAAAGTCATTGTACAGCCCGACGACGTCGGCGAAAAAGATGACGTCAAAACCTCCCTCATCCAGCCGTTTCGCTAAAGAAACCCAAAGATTTACGTCATTAAAGTTAAGCTGATGACCTTCTTGATCACGCCACATCCCGTGAAGAATGTGAGAAGGTGTATTCATAACAAAAGCAGAAAATGATAATGGCTTTGTCATATTCCCCATATCTCCATTTATCCTAAAAATTTGTTTAACCAAAAAAAGAATTCATTTCATAAACGACTTAAAGGACTTATGAATCCGCAGCAAAATTGGCAACAAGTCAAATAAAGATGCAAAAGTAATACTGACTAACGACTAACCTACATTTTCCTTTTTTCAAGGCTGATCATACGAAGTTCAAAGCTTCTTTTGATACAAAAAAGTAAGGTTAATCCTGCAGTTGATAGCTTAAATTTCTATATTTAGCTCCAATATGGTCTTCCGGTAAACGGGACTGGCCTTTGCCAAACAATTTTTCCCGCAAAGTTCCTTCTTCATATTCTTTTTTCACGACTCCACGTTGTTGAAGCTCCGGAATGACAAGATCAACAAAATCTTTAAAAGTTCCCGGCGTTATTGCATAGGCGAGATTAAATCCATCGATATCCGTATCTTCAATCCATTCCTCAAACGTATCAGCTATTTGCTTTGGTGTTCCGACTACTACAGGACCCATTCCGCCTATTCCAGCAAAATTCGCCAGCTCGCGGACAGTCCATTTTTTATTTGGACTTGCTTTCGTTAATGATTCGAGCACTGATTTGATGGCGTTAGTATCAATGTATTCAATTTCTTGATCAGGATCATATTTTGAAAAATCAACACCTGACCAGCCGCCTAATAAAGAAAGGGCCCCTTCATAGCTGATATATTGCGATAATTCTTCATATTTCGCCCACGCTTCCTCCTCCGTCCGCCCAACAATCGGTGTGAACAAAGCGAATACTTTTATGCTTTGCGGATCCCTGCCAAATTCAGCAGCCTGGGCTCTTAAATTTTTAACATATGAAGCGATAGGCTCTTTTCCTGGCATCGAAACAAATGTGCACTCAGCATGTTTTGCTGCAAATTGACGCCCTCTCGCTGAAGCGCCTGCTTGATATAAAACAGGTGTTCTTTGCGGCGACGGCTCGCACAAATGAATGCCTGGCACATTAAAATATTTGCCGTGATGATTTATTTCATGAACTTTCGCTGGGTCTGTGAAAATTTTTCTATCTCTATCTTTTATAACAGCATCGTCTTCCCAGCTGCCTTCCCATAATTTATAGCAAACTTCCAAATATTCTTCCGCAATATTATATCGTTCTGAATGGAGGAACCGATCACCAATATCGATGTTTTTCGTTCCGCTTTCCAAATAGGAAGTAACAATATTCCAGCCTACTCGGCCCTTTGTTAAATGGTCTAAAGTCGACATTCTGCGTGCAAATGTATATGGATGCTCAAATGTTGTAGAGCATGTGATCCCAAAGCCTAAATGCTCCGTTGCATGCGCCATTGCAGAAACAAGTAAAATAGGGTCATTGACTGGAACTTGGGTTGCTTCACGTACTGCTGTTGTTTTATCATTTCCATACACATCATAAATGCCGATTACATCTGCAATAAATAATCCATCGAACCGCCCTTTTTCCAGTAATTGCGCCAGCTCAACCCAATATTCAATATCTTTATATCGGTATGACTGATCTTCAGGATGCACCCATAATCCCGGAGATTGATGCGCCACACAATTCATATCAAAAGCGTTTAAATAAATTCGCTTTTTCTTCATATGATTTCCTCCCGACTAACCGTAAATTTGACATTGTCGTTTAGTTATCATTCCATGGACCGATAATGTCTGTGATTCTATATATCAAAACTGAAATGGAGTGGGATCATTTTTGAAAGGTACGTGTCTCTTTCTCAAATACTTGTTGTTACATCTTTTTCTTCGTTTTATTTAAAGGTTTATAACGAAAAAAAACAGAGACTATCTTTGCAAGTACGAAACTTGCGATGATATGTCTCTGGTCGTCCAGTCAACATGATACATTTGATCGTATGAAATTTTTGCTAAAGTAATATATTTCCCTATACAAAGGTAAGAATTTTTTGGTTGGAATCAACGGCAGCTTAAGCAATTTATTGGCGACAGTTCTGGCACCATTATTTTTCATCTCCGTGAGCAGGATGAAACATCCTTTCTGTTCGGTGCAAACAATATATAAATCACTATTTTAATTGTTCAACTTTTAACCGGCTTAATAGATCATTCAATGATGTTTGTAATCTCGATTCTATTTCCGCATCAATAAAAGTAACCTGATCTTCGTGATAGCCAATTTGAGAATCTACGAAATACACTCCTTTTAAAATCTCCTGGCTGCCTAACACAGAAGCAATCGGCTTAATAGCATATTCCAATGTTAAAAGATGAGCTGCTGTTCCGCCGGTAACCACCGGGAGAACAACTTTATCAACGAATCCTTTTTCAGGAATGAAATCTAACAGGGCTTTTAACACCCCTGGATAGCTTGCTTTATATACAGGACTTACAATAATAACTGCCTGTGCTTGTTCAATCTGTGCTAAAACCTCTTGAATTTTTGGGCTGTTGAAGTTGGCAAATAAAAGATCTTCTGCCGGCAGGTCACGAACTGAAATGGTAGACGCATTCAGCCCTTCAGCCTTGATCCTTTTTTCTAAATAAGCAGAGATAGCTAAGCTTCTTGATGGTTTAGATGGACTTCCGGAAATAATCACGATATTTGACATAATGTCATCACCTTTCTTCAATTAAATTCGATCGTTTATACATTAAGAATACGGTGTAATCTCAGGCAATTTACCGTTAAGAGCCCATTCTCCGATATCACGGATTTTATATTCAATGGGATCATGCAACGTGTGAGTCCTTACATTTCGCCAAAAGCGGTCAAACCGATATTTTCCTAAAGTTGCCCTTGCCCCCATTACTTCAAACATACGGCTGGTAACCTCTAAAGCTGCTTTTGCTGTTGCAACCTTTGCAGTCGCAATGATAATTCCACACTCTCCACGTTCCTGTTCTGTTAATGCCCTTTCTTTATCCCATGCTTCTTGCAGAGCATTTGAAGCGTCTTGGGCCAATGCAGCTGCAGCTTTTAACTGCACATATAAATCTCCATACTGGCGAATCGTATATGGATCGCTCGTCGCCTGATCTACTTTAGAGGTCAGCCAAGGACGAGTGATATTTTTCGTATAGTTTTTCGCTTCTTCAAATGCTCCCTCCGCAATTCCAAGAAGAACATGAACTAAAATGGTTTGAGCAGTATGCGTCCTTATAGTAGGGAAAAAGCTTTCAGGTTCTTGTTCATAGAAATTTAATATCTCTTCTTCCTTCAGCAGTACATCTTGAAAAACAACAGTGCCGCTGTCCGTTTGCCGTTGGCCGAAGCTATCCCAATCATCATTAATGATTATTCCTGTCCGATTAGTAGGAATAACAGCAATAACAGGGCGATCTTGATTTGGACTTTTAGCTGATATAAGCAGCCGCTCTGAATCTTTAGCACCCGAGCAAAAGCTTTTTTTCCCAATTAGCTTTAACTGATCCCCTTCTCGCTTTACGAGCAAGCTTTCATCAAGAGGATTATAGGTATTTCCCCAAAACAAATTATTTTCAGCCGTTTCCTTATAATACTTCTCTTTCTGCTGAGGGGAACCGAATAGATGTACGGATGTCAAGCATAAGAAATGATAGCCGAATAAGTGAGCCAATGACCCGTCTACTTTTGCCAGCTCACGTGTAATTTGCAGCACAGCTTTCCAATCCTTCCCCAGTCCGCCTAAAGACTTCGGGATGATAAGTGAAAGTAATCCGCTTTTTCTAAGCAGGTCACGTTCTGCTTTTGCTGTTCCTCCTCGTTCATCCCTTTCAATTGCAGTTTTAGCAAACTCCTTTGCTAACTGCAAAGCTGTGTCAAGGTAATGACCTGTTCCTTCTGCAACACTCATCATTAGTTACCCCTTTGTCTTCTTTATCTAAATAATGTTTGTGATTAATAGTTTACTGACATAATCGTTCTATTGTTCCATTATTTCATTCATAAATTGATGAAGCTTCTTTGAAAGACCTCCGTTTCCAAAACGGATATATTTGCGTTTTTTAAAATCTGCATCTTCTCTTTTGACAAATTCCAGAAAAGCTAAAATATAAATTCGACGATGAATAATAGAAACGACTCCATTTGTATAAAACCAATTGTCAATCGTATTGAAAACACCTTTATTTATCCGATAATTCTTTTGGCACCAAAGGAAAAATTGTAAATCCGGCAAATTCAAATATTCATTTTCTAACAAAGATTTTTGTTTTTCCGCTTTATAATCCAATATGTTCACATAACTATTTGCCACCGCTAATCCACCTTTCCATGTTTGTAAAAAAAGGAAAGAGACTCTCATTTCAAGAAATATGATCTTGAATTGAGAGCCTCTAGTTGTCCAGTCAGCATTCATCAAACTATTTTGTTTATAACTAAATTAATACATATTATTCCTATATGTCAAGTATTATTTAAAGAAAGAGACTCCTCATTTCTTGATGTTGAATGCCCAACATCATTCGTATTCATTTGTTAGTTGTTCCGAAAGCTTACTCATTTCGAGTCTTATGCTTCTTTATATTAGTTGGCTAGGATTCCCTCCAATTTTGCTTCTTTTTCTCTTACGAGCGGAATGACTTTTTCACCAAAGGCTTTTAAGTCTTCATCGTAATGTAAAAATCCTGTCAAAACAATATCGACTCCTATTTTTTTCAGCTCAATGATGCGATCTGCCACTTGTTCTGCCGTTCCAATCAAACCTGTTTTGAAACCGTCATTATATTGCACAAGATCTTCGAAGGTGGATTCCGCCCACATTCCTTCACCTTCAGGAGAGGCTTTCCCTGCGAATTTCACTTGACTTTCAAAGCCTTCCACAGCTTCTTTATCTGCATGTAAAACAATATCTTTTAAAACTTGTTTTGCTTCTTCTTCTGTATCACGAACAATCACGAAGCCATTAACACCGAATTGGATGTTTCTTCCGTTCGATTCAGCCAATGATTTCACATGATCAATTTGCTTTTTCAGATTTTCCAGCGAGTTTCCATTCATGAAATAAACATCTGAAACTCGTCCAGCCATTTCTCTTGCTGCTTTCGAGTTTCCGCCTTGGAAAATTTTCGGGATATTAATAGGTTTAGGCTTTAATGGCGCTTCATTTATACGATAAAAATCTCCTTTAAAAGTAGTGGTTTCCTTTGTCCACAAATCTCGTAGAACCTGTATAAATTCTTCAGACCGTCGATAACGTTCATCATGGTCTAACCACGGTTCCCCATAACCGATAAATTCATTTTTAAACCATCCGCTGACAATATTAATTGAAGCACGACCATTACTGATATGATCAATCGTTGAAATAATTTTTGCTATGACACCTGGATGCCAAAGACCGGGCAGCACAGCTGTAATAATGTTTAATTTTTTGGGTACTAGCGGCAAGTGCAGAAGCAAGCGCAGCGGCTTCTAATTGTTTTTCAGCTCCGTAGCTGGCGAAAAATCTTGTTTGCAGCAGGACGTAATCAAAACCATTTTCTTCAGCTATTTGTGCATAACGTTTGTTATCCTCAAATGACCAGCCTGTTTTCTGTGGCAGATTAGAGATCACAAGCCCTCCACTAACGTTTGGCGCCCAATAAGCAAATTGTAAACCCATTGATTTTCCCTCCTTAAATTTTAATAAAAAAGGCTCATATCAGATCCTAATATTAGGAACTGATATGAGCCTCTGGCGGTCCAGTGGGCAACCGGATAAAAGTAAAAGATTTAAGTATGATATTAATTCCATTATTCCTATTTGTCAAGTATGTTTTTAAAAATTTCGACTTTTCTTGCTAGTTTTATTAGATCAGTCCTTAGAATTAGACATGAGGGAAAGGCAGAATGGAAAATGGGTCATGGAGCGAAAGGGAATATGATTATAAATAATTCTTTGTTGGAAAGCGTGGAGGATCGGTCAAAAAAAGCCGAAGGAGCTTTCTCCGACAATTTTATTATGTAAAAATAACAAAAAACAGTATTGACGGATATTCAAGATTAAATGTCTAATCACAAGCCTTTTTCCATCATGATCAAGTCCTGAGGACAAAAACAGTTTCGACAAAGCATAAAACATAGAAAAGATGAAACCAATAATTGGTCTCATCCTTTTCTTTATAACGGCATTGGTGTGTCTGTCGGGTTCGCATAGCCTTCTTTGTATTTTTCATCTATATATTGGCGAATTTCTTTTACCGTTTTTCCATCTTGCTTCATTTTGATTGCTTCTGCTGCAATTTCTAAGCAGACGTTGCAGCGTGTTCCATGGTCATCCCATACAACAGAACCATTTTGATTTACTTGCTTAACAAAACAATTTAGACTGCTCCGATGTCCGGCATGATCGCCGCAGCCACAATAACAAGGAATCCATTGCAGCAGCTCCATTGATTTTCCGGCTGCTTGATAGATGATTTGAATGTTTTCGCTATATTCATTTAAAAAGGTCGGCAGTTCATCCCTTGAAGCAGTTGTTTCCCACAAGTCGCCATTCGGCGCGTGCTCCATGGTTGATTGTTCTTTATTTGAACTGCAAGCAGAAATGATTATTGTAATAAATAGTAATACCAATAATTGTTTGGCTTTCACAACGTCACACTTCCTTTTATAAAGTGTAATGAAATCCTTCTTTTCTGTTCATCAACTAATCACAAATTGCATTCAGCTGCCAAACATAGAACCATCTAGCGGCCGATGTTACCCTTACAATATATATTCCTATTTCCCTTCCTTAAAGTTTTTCTCTCAATTAATAAAGTCTAATGAACGGCATACATCTTCAAAGCTTCTGATATCATTCCATTATATTGTAAAGGGGATACTTCTAGCAGCTGCTAAAATATCCTTTATTTTTAAATCCGAACTTGCGAAGGGTGGATAGACTTTAACCTCTACAAGAAAAATACCATAATCACTAAATAATAAAAAGAATCTCCCTTTACTTTATAAAAAATTGTCAATGGTCAAGTTTGATCAAAAAAAGGAACCTTCCTTAAGAAAGTTCCTTTTTTATAGCTTATAAAAATTCAAACTATTCTTTCTATTATAATAGAACATTTTACGCTCTAACAGTTGATTTGGCCTGAACCCTTCCGACAATACCTGTAATAATAATGACAATGATCGCTGGAATAAACCAACCGAGTCCTTGTTTATAAAATGGTAATATCTGTTCATAAAACGAAACAATTGGTACCATCCATCCGAAATAATCAATTCCAAGTGAATCACATAATGATTTCAAACCGTCAAAAATACTGATTAAAAATGTAACTCCAGTCGCTGAAACATATACAATGCGTGCGTGATGGAAAAGCGGCGACAAGAACGTTAACAAAATCAAAACAATCGCTAGCGGATAGATGAACATTAAGACAGGGATAGAAAATGAAATAATGTTTGTTAATCCAAAGTTTGCTATTACAAAAGTAAGTAAGCTAAAGAAGACAACCCACGTTTTATAGCCGATTTTCGGAATCAATTTATGAAAATATTCAGCATTCGCCGTTATTAAACCAATGGCAGTCGTTAAACATGCAAGGATGATAATAATAGCCAGCATAATTAAACCGAATGTGCCAAAATAATGTGAAGCCGCATTGCTGAGAACGGGTCCACCTGTTTTAAAAATTCCGAAAGCTTCTACACTTGTTGCTCCTAAATAAGCAATTCCAATATAAATCAGTGCAAGCAGTGAAATGGCAACAGTTCCTGATTTTGCTGTAGCTTTCAGAATGTCTTTTTTTGATGTTACACCTAATTTGCGTATGGCATTGATCACAATAATGCCAAATACAAGTGATGCAAGGGCGTCCATTGTACTATAGCCATCTATAAAACCTTGGGAAAACGCATGAATTTTATACACGCCTTGCGCTGAACCAATATCCCCAATAGGATTCACAACTACCATAAATAAAAGTATGGCAAGAAGAATCACAATTCCAGGTGCTAAAAGTTTTCCAACATTATCGACAATCTTAGACGGGTATAAAGAAAACCAAAAAGTCACAGCAAAAAATAGCAGCGTATAAATAAACAATCCAACTTGATGAAATTCCTCAGCAACAAACGGCGTAATACCGACTTCATACGCAACAGTTCCAGTCCGCGGTGCTGCAAAAAAAGGACCAATTGTTAAATAGAGCAATGATGTAAGAAAGACGGCATAAGTCGGATGAACTCTACTAGAAAGCTCTTGCAAATCACTGCTTCCGGAAAAACTCATCGCTATAATCCCGAGAAACGGCAATCCAACTCCAGTAATGATAAATCCAGTCACAGCAAACCAAAGATTTTCCCCGGCATTTTGTCCAAGCTGAGCCGGAAATATTAGATTCCCTGCCCCAAAAAATAGAGCAAACAACATAACTCCAATGACAGCAAGCGAAGAAAATGATAGCTTTTGATCCATAATTTTCCGATCCCACCATGATGTAATTTTTTTAAATCGATTTATGAAAACAATTCACACGATTCATACAATAAATTATATTATACTATTTTTTTACAAAAATTTCAACGAATTCATACTTATATTATGAACATTCATTTGGATAAATATGCTAGAAGCAGACGGAAATGAACGCCTGCTTCAAATAATCGTAAGTCATCATCGCTTATTCTTTAAAATCTTGCTTCAACCTTTTGCCGAACAAAACTATTTTCTTATTTTTTGTCTCAAATAATAAAATTTGCAGGTCTTTTTAACCGAAACATTTTTCTTATAAAAAGTTTAGCCTCCATAATAAAAACCGGTTTCTTTCAATGTTAGCGGATCGCCTTCCCGGTGCACACCGGCATTGATCACTTCACCGACGTAAATATAGTGGTCACCTTTTTCTATTTTTTCCACCACTTTACACTCAAAAAAGCCCAACGCATCTTTAAAAATCGGGCATCCTGTTTCTTCCGTATAAAATTCGTATCCAGCCAGCTTGTTTCCTTCCGGTTCAATGGATCGGAAAAAAGCAGTAACCATTTCCTTCTGCCCCGTCTCCAAAATATTGACGCTAAATACCCCGCTTTTGGCAATTTGTTGTTGTGAACGTGTACCCGCTTTTACAGCAACTGCAACTAAAGGCGGTTCAAAAGAGGTTTGAGTCAACCAATTTCCAGCAAATCCATTGGCACCGTTTTCATCTTTCGTACCAACAATGTACAAGCCATATGTAATTCCACGTAAAGCCGTTTTTTTCGCCTTTGCATCCATGTTGAGCATCACCTTCCTTTGAAAACAATTTTTTGGATTGTTTTGGTATTCCCTTTAGCTTCATTTTAGGCAAACGATCATAATATGTCCAGTTTTTGCTTGTCGTTTACCTAGAATATCGGCCAATTGTTCCATACTGCTTCCAATTCTCTCATAATGACCTCAACTTAAAACGTCATATCATACAATAGAATGAAAATCAGCCTATTAACATATGAAACGCTGGTATGCGGCGGGCATACCAGCGCAGAAGGTGATCTGATGCTTTTAAGGCTTAACGGTACTCATTGTGTAGTCTATATTGTATGAAAATTAAAGCAGCTAATATTTAGATTCGTTCAAAATGTTCAATGTCACTCCATCACCAAAAATATCTCCATTGATCAACAATTCTTCCCATTGCCGAATCAGCCAATATACCGATAAAAATCGCAAACACGATGGAAAATATAGCAACATAGATAATAAATGAGTATAAAGGATCTATTCCTTTTGAATATTTCGTTAGCAGTACACTTATCAAATAATATGGAATTAAAACGATCGCAAGCAAAAGTGAAATGCTCAGCACGATGTTTCCATAAACATGGGATTTTAACAAAACTAGCAATAACGCGATAAGCGAAACAATGATCGCGGTGGTAAGATGTGCTCCATATATAGCTGTTACCTCTTTAAAAGATGCACTTGATCCAAACAATTTATTAACAATGAACATACACAATAACACGAGCGCAACAATAAGAAAAACAAATATAAAAACATTAAAAAATACCGAAACATACGAAGGTCCATCATAAAACTCATTTATCAGTCCTTGAGTACCATGAATGGCTGATTTAAATAGATTGCGGACAAAAACGCTAACCGTTAACGCAACAATGAACACAAATAAAATAATGCTGATAAAGCCATTCACCCATTCATTTTTTTCTTTACCAAAAATGGATGACGGATGTTTCAAAAAATGAACAAAATAACTTCCATACACTTTCGACTGCTTTTTAACCTTTTCTACATGTTCATTCATTTGTGTGGAAGCTGCTTGGCCATAAGACGGTTGGGGATTTCTGTTAATTGAAACCTGATCCCCGCCGCCTCCCGCTGTTTCTTGTAGATTTGGATCATTATTCAATTTTGCCCCGCATTTCCCACAAAAATTTCCTTTTTCTTGTTCATTTCCACATTGATGACAAATCATTTTCCTCTATTGTTCCTCCTCTATTGATTGGTATAACATGGGCAGCCGCCTACAATCGGCTTGCCCAAACATTGAATGAAGGTCTTCTACGAATTTAATTGAATCACTGTTCCTTTGTATTCATCCAATTTTCGATCAGTGTTTTATGCTCCTTGCTTCCAACTGTTTCTTTCGCATATTGCGGATCAACGATTGGATTTTGAATAGTGGATAATTTATGCATTAGCACTCTTGTCACCGCTTCGTTGATGCGCTTTTCTTGAATTTTTCCGTCTTTCACTGCTTTCACTAAGCCATTATAAACCTCCACTTGATGCTCATATTCATGGCAAACGAGCAGCAAATCCGCTCCGGCATTAATCGCTTCGATTGCCATATCTTCATATGAATAATATTTATTTACTGCGCCCATTTCAAGATCATCCGTGACAACAATTCCTTTATACCCCAGCTTTTCCCGAAGCAGCTTTTGAATCATAACAGAAGATAAACTTGCTGGTTTGCTAGGATCATAACTTGGATATTTAATGTGAGTCATCATAATGAAAAATTGATTGTGATCTGTATTTTCAATGAGCTTTTTAAATGGATAAATATCGGAATTCTCCAAATCCAATTTGTCCGCTTTTACAGAAGAAGTGTCAATATGCGGATCAACACTGCTTCTTCCGTTGCCGGGAAAATGCTTGAGCGTTGCTGTAATCTTCGCTTCATGCAATCCTTGAACCACTTTTGCACCATACGTATAGACTGCTTCCGGATTTGTACCAAAAGATCGGCTGTCAGTCTCTGACAAATCCAAAACGGGTGCAAAATTTAGATGAAATCCCATGGCAGCCAATTCCCTTCCGTTCAGAAGAGCAATATCGTACACCGCTTTTTCATTTGCAGCTTGCCCTAGCTTCTGTTGGGATGGGATGGGAGACACTTTTTCTCTCATCCGCAAAATGTCTCCCCCTTCTTGGTCCACTCCGATCATAAGCGGCACTCCAAACCGCTTTTTCAGCGCGAGCCTTTGCAAAGAATTATTTAATTGCGCAACTTGTTCCGGAGTCTCCATGTTGCGGTCAAACAAAATGACAGAACCGATATGTTTGTTTACAATTAAATCGGTTATTGCCTCGTCTTTTTCCGTGCTTTTAAAGCCAACCATCAAAAGCTGGCCGACCTTCTCGCCCAAAGACATATCATCCACTATTCTAGCTGCTTTTTCTTCGACCGTTTCTTCTTTCTTATCGTTTTTTTCTTCTTGCAAAGCTGCAACATTACCCGCTTCTTTTACTTCCGGTTCTTCACGCTGGTCTTGAATCTTTGTTTTTTGATTTTCCTGAAAGAGCGGCAATTTCGGGATTGATATAATGGCAAAAATACTCAAAATAAATATGGCGAAAATGAGAAGCAAAGATTTCCATTTCATTCCGTTCTAGTATTTAGCTTTTTAATTTCAGGCGTTGCTAATTTCCAGCCGTCTGATTCCTTCACTAAATACCATTTCCCTCCCCATTCTTGTACTAATGTGGAGCCATCGTCCTGTTTGTCATAAGAAGTTAATTGAAAACTCACTGTCGCTTGATCATTTTCTATACTTTCCACACTTACATTCGTAACTTCATTTTTAAAATTGTTTTTTAGCCCTTTAGACCATTTTTCATAGCTAATTTTACTGCGACGGCTTGAGGAAAACATTGCATATGCAGTTTCGTAATCACCGCTTGAGATACTAGTATAATGGCTCATAATCACATTTTCGATCTCCGATTGTTCATCATGATAGTCTTTTAATGAATCTCCAACATCTTCGAAATCTTCCATTGGAATTTCTTGTTCAAATAATAGATCAATCGTTTCCCCGGCTTCTTTAATTGTCTTTTTATTGCTTTTCAACGTACCATCAGCAGTTTTTATTTCGGCATGAAGCGTCATCGAACCGTCTGTTGCAACTGGTCCAAACTCTTCTACATCCGAAATTTTTAAACCTGTGCTCTTTCCATTGACGAATAAAGTGGCATCTTCAATATTTGAATATAAATATACATAATCTCCAGTTAAATCAAAATTTATGTACACTTTATTTTCTTCTGCATCACTTGGCGAAACTTCTTCCACTTGCTTTACGTCTGCGTATTCTCCTTTGTATACTGCTTGCACTTTATGATTGATTGGCAAAAACGGCCCGTAAGTCCGTTCTTCGTCTTTTTTTATAGGTTCATATTTTTTCCCATCTATGTAAATATGGCTATCATGATTTGCCGTTACGACAATATATAAATTTTTAGGTATGAGTGCATAATAGTCAAAAAATAACCATTTTTTCCCTAATTTATTGATCGAAATATCTGCATCTGTATGCTCAGGAAATGCCCCTTTTTCATAAATAACGGCTTCTTCATGCAAGCTATTTTTCAGTTCAGAAAATTCCGATGGGTTCATTTGATAATGGTCAATTAATTGTTTGGCCACTTTTTCATCTATTTTTATATCCGATTGCTTCGAGTTTAGTAAATGAGCCACTTTTTTTGCATCATGATTGTTGACAGCTAGGATAAAATTTTCCGCCAGTTTTGTCGGTTTATAGACCGATTTTACAATAAAAAATGAACTTGCAATTACTAAAATTAATAGAACTCCAATACTTGCAAAAATCTTAGATTTTTTCGTTGCCAGCACCGGTCTTCTTGATCTTGATCCCTCCCCTGCCGTCATTACATTTTGTGATTCTACGACTTTCGCGCCGCAATTCGTACAAAATGTTTGATTTTCTTCTAATTGGTGTCCGCATTGTTGACAATAGTTCAATCATATCACCTGCTTTCTTCATAAATTTCAAGGAAATTATACCATTTCATAAGGCTTTTGATAGATTTTCTGAATAATTAGACATTAAAACAAACAGCACTCTTCTTTAGAGGTTTTTCAAACATTTTTTAAGCTTCTATCAATCGGAGTGGAGACTTTGAACAAAAGGTGTTATATTTGCCCCTTTTTTCATTAAGTATAGGAAAACCCCCGACTGAGTTGAAATTCATACATTTTACTTATATAAGAAATTTTGTTATAATATTTATTAGCAACCAGTAGGTTTGAGTGCTAACAATATACGCCACTTTCATTTTTCATTCATCCATCTGTTGTGAACTTCATAATCATAGACTAATGGAGGGATGACAAATGAAAACATTACTGTTAGCTGGTGGTTTAGGAACACGTTTACGCCCATTAACTGAAAATTTGCCGAAACCGATGGCACCCATTGCTAACCGGCCATGGCTCGAACACCTCATCACTTATCTTCGCGATCAAGGAATCAACCAATTCGTAATAGCCTCACATCACTGTTCAGATGTCATAAAAAATTACTTCGGAGACGGCAAACGTTTCGGTGTAGACATTGAGTACTCTGATGAAACACATCAAATGGGAACAGCAGGAGCTATCAAAAATGCTGAAAGATTTTTGAAGGAAAGATTTCTTGTTGTAAATGCCGACATTGTTCACTTGCCAAACTTGATTCCTCTTCTTGAATTTCATGAACAAAGCGGCGGGATCGCCACAATTGCACTGACGGAAGTAGATGACCCTTCTTCTTACGGTGTCGTTCAACTGGACGATTCCAGCCGGATTTTGCGTTTTGTTGAAAAGCCTCGTCGTGAAGAAGCACCATCAAATTTGATCAATGCTGGTTTGTACATTCTTGAACCAGAAGTAATGCGCTACATTCCAGCAGGACGTGAAGTTTCTATCGAACGTGAAACATTTCCCACCCTTATTCAAAAAAGCAAAAGTGTATACGGAAAAATAAGCAGCGGTTACTGGTTTGATATGGGAACACCAGAACGTTACCGGAAAATTCATTGGGACGTTCTTGAAAATCGGAACCCGTTGCCTACTCGCGGAAATCAAGTTCAACCGGGCGTTTGGTTAGGAAAAGACACCAAAATCGGATCTGGCGTCCGCTTTATCCCTCCTGTTTTAATCGGGGATAATGTCGAGGTAGGCGATCAGTCAGTAATTGGTCCGTTTGCAGTGATTGGAGATCATTGCCACATTGGCTCCAAAGTGCATTTTTCAAACTCTATTCTTTGGGATCAATCAAGCATAAGCGATAATATTCGTGTCAACAACAGTATTATGGCTTACAAGACATTCTTAAATGAAAGTAAAGTGTACGACAACTTGATCTTGAACCAATATGAGAGGGTGATGCAAGCATGAGTCGAATTGCATATGTCAGCACATATCCTCCGCGCCGCTGCGGTATTGCTACCTTCACTGAACATGTATTTACAAACGTAAGCGCTGCTGGCAAACGCGGTAATCGTGACCCAATCATTGTACTTTATAATGAAAATGATGACAGAAATGTATATGAAAATAATCCGAGATTTTGGCCTTTGCCAATGCAAGATCGTTCAGCTTATGTGAAGATGGCCAAAAGGGTCAATCGAAGCGATATTTCTGTTGTAGTTTTGCAGCATGAATTCGGTATTTTCGGCGGTGAAGCGGGAGAGTACATAGTCGACTTTGTACGCGCATTAAATAAACCGCTCGTCACGACGTTTCACACGATTTTCTCTGATCCTAAGCCGCCATATCGGCAAGTCCAGCAGGAAATTGCCGATTTAAGCGACGCTATAGTCGTCATGAATCGCAAGGCTGTCTCTTATTTAGTCCGAGCGTATAATTTGCCCGAAAATAAAATTATCTACATTCCACATGGATCGCCTAAACCTCGAGATAACGAGCGGGTTCAGCTTCGCCGCCAGCTGGGATTTGAAGGCAGAAAAGTATTGCTTACATTTGGATTACTGAATCGCGGCAAAGGAATCGAGTCTCTAATTTCAGCCCTCCCAGAAGTTGTCCGTGAAGTACCGGAAACTTTATATATTATCGCGGGACAAACGCATCCTGAAGTGAAAAAGCGGGAAGGAGAATCATACCGTGAAGAGCTGCAAAACATGATTCGTCAGCTCGGATTAGAAGAGAATGTCCGAATGATTGACCGTTACTTTAATGAAGAGGAGCTCGTCTCCTACTTAACAGCGTGTGACCTATATGTAACTCCTTATCCGGGCTTGCAGCAAATCACAAGCGGAACGCTGGCTTATGCCGTTGGAATAGGGCGTCCGATCCTCTCCACGCCATACGAGCATGCGCAAGATTTATTAAAAGGCTGTGAAGAACTGCTTCTTCCGTATGGCGACATCAAAGCATGGGAACAGCGATTAAAAGAGCTATTAATGGATGACAATGCATTGCACCAATGGGAAAATCGAATTCGGCAGATTGGAAAGGCAACCCATTGGCCAACTGTCGGGATGCAATATTTGAAGCTGTTTGCCAAAATCGGCGAAATGGACTTGGATGAGAAGGGTGTGAAAGAGCCGAACGAAAGCGTGGTGAAACACGTTGCCCCAACCAAATATTAATTTTGATCATTTGGAACGTTTAACTGACGATACAGGGTTGATCGAGCATTGCCTCGGCCGGATTCCTCGCCGTAAAGAAGGATATTCAACAGACGACAATGCGCGCGCCCTTTGGCTATGTATTGAATGGATAGAGCTTCTTCAAGATGAACCGTCTGAATTGAAGAGACTCTACGGAATGCTTGATCGGTATTTAGCCTTTTTGCTTTGGGCCCAAAGGGATGATGGATGGTTTCATAATAACTTTTATTATGACCGAACACCTGAATCGGAAACTCGTTCTGAAGATTGTCTTGGTCGATCAGTTTGGGCAGTGACAATGGCCTATTTAAAACTTAATGACAATGCCCGCCGCTATGTGGCAGCAGAAATTTTGCGCAATGCCCTTTCTGCATGCCGCAAGCTTCGTTTTGCCCGCAGCCAAGCATGGGTACTGGCCAGCTGCAGCAAACTGCTCATGGAAAAGAAAAACAGCATTTCCTCTCTTGGAATAGCAGAAGATGAACTTAAACAATTGGCAGAGACATGCGAACATAGTTTATTAACAGCATACAAAGAGCACCGAACGGAAGATTGGCATTGGTTCGAAAAACAAATGACATATGCCAATGGAATTTTGCCTTGGGGATTATTTTTATCCTATCGATACAACCGTCGCAATGAAACTTTGCGAATTGCCAAAGAGAGTCTTGATTTTCTCATCGAAAAGATGGGCGGATTCAACAGCTCCTCCATTCGTCCAATCGGCAACCGGGGTTGGTGCAGCCGCCACAATCGCGCCGACTGGGATCAGCAGCCCATCGATGTTATGAAACTAGCTTTAGCTGCAAACGAAGCTTATCATATTTTGGATGATTCTGCTTACTTACAAGTTGTGCTGCGCTGCCGAGACTGGTTTTATGGCGGGAATGACCATCACATTCCTTTAGTCGATCCTAGCGATGGCAGCTGCTGCGACGGTTTGAACTCCGATGGCCCTAACCAAAATCGGGGCGCGGAATCAACACTTTCCTATTTAATGACTGAAGCTTTAGCACATCCGCTAAAATTGGAAGTATTCGAAAAGATTTAATAAAAAATCTTTTTTTCAGTTGTTCAAAAAAGTGCATCCGCCTTTTCCTCTATTCTTCGGACGATATGGCGATTGCAATGGGGAGATCATCATCTCCCTAATTTTTTTGCTGTTTTCTTTTCCTCCAAGTTATTTCCCCGAGCTGGATCTGAAAACGTAAATGAATTTTTTGTTATTCCACAACCTTTTGCAATTTTTTCAAAATGTTCATCCAGCCATGATTCATCCGTTCACGAACAACAGAGCTTTTTTCATTTACTTTAGGCAGCACATCGTCAGGATGCTTCCATCCGCTGTGAATAAGAGTAAATTCAGTTTTATCCCCTAAATCCTTCAAAATAAATGAAACAACCCAGCCTTCTGTATCCCATGTAAAAGAGAGGAGGTAAGGCGGTTCAAGTTCTACCACTTTACATGGAGACGGCCCGAAAGGAGATTGCAGATGGAATTCATGTCCCAGCTTTGGCTGAAAATCATTTGATTTGGCATGAACCATGACGCAATCCCCTCTGACGTAGCCGCCGCCTCCCAAACTTTTTCAATTGAGGTTTCTAATACAATTGATTGATGAATGTCTTGTAATGGATTTTGATGATTTTTTTCCATAGTCTTGCTCCTTTTTACATCATTTAGTTTCAAATTATATGAAACCACAAGGTACTATGTCAAACGCACTGACTCATGAAATAGAAATTCTTAGATATACATGAAAAAAACCGTTCCGAACTAGAACGGTTCTTCATCTTTGTAAACGCTGTCATTTATTTACATCAGTTTCAAAGGATCATAAAAACAAATCTTTATTAATGGGCAAATTATTTTTCTCGCAATAAGTTAAGTAATGATCGATAAACCAAAATACATCTACCGTTTCAATGATACGGTCTTGATCATCGAGAAATTCAAGCGGTCCGTTTAAATGAAACACAGTTTCCATCCCTTCGTCGGAAACGAGTGTATGTGTCCTGCCCGGACTTTCGCGAATAAAATCTCCCGGTTTTGCGATCCAGTCGTATTCTTTGTAATACCAGCTTCCTTTAACTACATAACCAGTGACAGGACCGCGGTGGCGATGCCTGCCAAGCGTGCCGCCAGATCCAACCCGAAGAACATTGACGGAAGTATTGCTGCGAATATCAAAAGACAAATGGCGTATCCAGACGTTTTCTACAAACGGGACCCATGGCGAAGTTTCTAAAGAAGAATGGATATAACCTTCAGAAAGCGCAAATTGGTCTCGCCTCACATCTATTCTTTTTTCCACCTGTACATAATGATCCACAATATCCCCCCGCACCTTTTTATTTTTCTTTTAAAACAAGGTGAAAAAATTCACTAAATGTATATGATTTCTTCATCCAAATATGACAAATTCTTTTTAGTCTAGAAGAAGGAAAGGTACTGCTAAAATTTACAATAATTAACATATTTGGCTATAATATAATATGAATAAAAATTATTCATTTTTACCATTTCATTTAGTTCATTTTCTCCCCTGCTTTATGGGCATATGCAAAAATAAAGATCAAAACAGAGGTGAAAGCAAAAATGTTGTGCGGATTTCTTTAGCTGAACAGTCTGCAGCAGGAATTGAACAAACATCTGCCGCATCCGAACAGACGAACAGCTCGATGGAGGATATTTCAGTAAATTCCATGAAGTTGGCAAATCTGTCAGAAGAGCTCAACGGGTTCGTTCAACAGTTTAAGCTATCTAACTAATTTCTAATACCAATTATTTCAAGCTGGTCGAATACGTTTCATGCGAATGGCATGCCAAAATACAAAAAAAGGACAGCCTTTGATTAAAGAGACTGTCCAAAAATCCGTAAACGCCCAAGCGATCGTGCTTTATTTTCCTTGTACGACGGCTTCACTTGAACTTCGGCGCCAGCAAATGATCCATTCCCGCACTGTTTAAAAAAGTTACGGGTTGGGATCAATTTTCCCAACGAGAATAGATTTTTACAAGCCTATTCATCTTGTCACTTCGGTCTAAAAAAGGTGATAAATAACAACAGTTCTTAGCGTTAACTAGACGACTTGGATTTGGCCAGTTTCGTATTTTTCAATGACTTGTTTTGCCAAAAGACAGTAATAAAAAGTGTAAACACTAATAAAATACATCCTAAAATGAAAGGATACAAAATTTGAATATCATATAATATTCCCGCCAACATCGGCCCCAATATATTTCCTATACTCATATAGGCGTTGTTTAACCCCATGGCAAAGCCTTGTTCATTTCCAGCCATCTTTGAAATAAGAGTGTTCAAAACAGGACGCAAGATGGATGTTGCAAGAAAAATCAAGAGGGTGATGACAAAAAACAGAGAATAGCTGTCGGCAAACAATGAAAGGAAAAATCCAATTGCAACTACGCCTAAAAAGAAATTTAAAACGGCTCCTTCCCCAAAGCGGCCGACAAGCTTATCGACCACAAACAACTGCACAATCACACTTATCAGTCCAGTTAATGTAACCATCCAAGCAATTTCTTGCGGTGTTGCCCCAAACTGATCATCCATATATAACCCGATGACAGATTCATAAGCCATTAAACCAAAGCTCATAACAAGAGTAATAATCAACAGCATAAAATAAGGCTTATGAGCGGACGAAACCAATTTTTTTAACATCGGCTCATCATTGATTTGCGTTTTTTGTTCCGGGGTATGTTGTTGTTCAACACTTTCTTTTAAAACTGTTAATGAAAAAATAACAGCAGCTAAAGAGACGATCGTTGCAACAAGAAAAGGCATTTTCAACCCAAAATCAGCAAAGAAACCGCCAACCCCTGGTCCTATTACAATCCCAAGCGACATGGCTGCTGATATGAAACTGTTGCCTTTAGCCCGCTGCTCAATTGTCGTAATATCGGCAATATAAGCAAAAATAGCGGGTACCAGAAGCGCGGAGCCTATCCCTCCGACTACACGCGAAGCGTACAGCCACCAAATGGAATCAAATGCGTAAAAGATAAACATAGAAACAGTTAAACCGATTAATCCTAAAACAATCATTTTTTTCCGGCCATACTGATCTGTCCATTTCCCTGCAATTGGAGAAAACACAAGCTGGGCTCCTGCAAATATTGCGACCATTAAACCAGCTGCCGTACCGCCTTGACCAATGGACTCCAAATAAGCAGGCAATATGGGGATAATAATGCCGAAGCTTCCAATAGTTATAAACATGTTAATCATTAAAATAATCATTTTTCTCCACTGAGACATTGACATAGTGAGTACCTACGCTTTCTTCCGGTCTATTTCAAGCACATAGAAAACCTGCTATTCTGTTTTCTGGACAGCAGGTTTATTCTACAGGCATACTGCGGTGATTTGTATTTAGCATTTTCAAACACATACTAATCCTATCCAGAAAATATATTCGCTTCCTTAAAAATGCAGCTTAAAGATAGAATTAGTTAGTCATATCCAAACCATCATCCTTCCGCTTTTTTACAGATTTATAATATCTTATAACATCAAACAAATCAAATAAAAATTTAAATTCAATGCAGGCAACATAATGCTGAAAAGGGAAAAAACAGAAATCCCGACCGAGAGCCTGAGGAAAAAATCCGAGCGTTGAAAAAGAAACTCGGCATAGGCGGTACGAATGAAAGCAAAATGATGTGCCATCGACATAAAAACTAACGTATATTATAATCAATACAGGCATTTAAACTTAGCAGACGCACTATCCGGCATGCTTTAAGATCCGCTGTCTTTCATTCTACTTGAAGTAAAATGTATTCGCTTAGAATTTGAAGATCCAGCGAAAACTCAAAAGGGCAAAATACATGTGGTTTTGCATGATACCAACTTTTTCCCCGTTTTGTTCGGGGGCTGTCTATGATAATTCATTTGATGAAATAAAATCCTCTGAAATTGATTCATTTGAAACGAATTTTTAGCACATAAAAAAACCCCCTCAAAGTTGTGAGAGAGTTTAACCCCTTAAACAAACGTTTGATTAAAACCCTGCATGACTTAAAGTCCCAGCAAACTTACCTCCATAAACAGCGCTCTCATCAAATTTTGTATTTGGTCAATATTATCGTTTCATGGGCATGTTTGGACAATTTTATTATCGACACTTAAAATGAATATCCTACATGTTTTCATCTTCATCAAACGTTTAGATGCCCCACGATGAACACCTCCCTGCCTTAATCTAAAAATGCCTTCCGCAATTTCTTCTTTTGTTAAATTTCCATATCCTAAAATAATTTTGTTTTGATGGATTCCTTTTTGAATAGCATGAACTTCTACAGGATAAATTTTCACTTTATGCTTCTTCATTATTTCATTTACTACTTGATTAAAAACACGATGTTTTGAAATTCTGCGACTAAATGCAAACCGGTGGAATCGCCAAAAATTTTAACTGTGTCGCCAAATTGTTCAGTCAAACATTTTTTTACATAGTCACGCCGCGCTTTATATATTTTTTTCATTTTCCTGATGCGGCGCTCTAAATGCCTTTCATCAATGAAACGGGCAAGCGTCAGCTGCTCCAATGACGGGGTATGGAGATCTGTAAACCATTTTAAGTCCTGACAGCGTTTAATTAATGCCGGCGGAAGTATTAAATATCCCAGCCTTAAAGCAGGCGATAATATTTTGCTGAAGGTTCCGATGTATATCACTCTGTTTGGGTCAAGTCCTTGAAGGGAATGAATCGGCGCCCCTTGATGACGAAATTCGCTGTCATAATCATCCTCAACAATATAGCAATCAACTTTTCTAGCAAATTGAATTAACTGGATTCGCCGCTGTATTGGCAGTGTTCCTCCAAGTGGAAATTGGTGGGACGGTGTAACAAATATAAAGCTCGGTTTTCTATCCGAAGGAAGCAAATCCATTTTCATCCCCTGTTCGTCAACAGGAACAGGACAAATGACTGCACCGGATAAAGAAAAAATGGTTTGAATTTCTTTTGTAATAGGATCTTCAACAATTACTTCATCTCCCGGTGAAAGAAGCAATTTTGCTAGAAGAGAAAAGGCTTGTGTTGCTCCAGAAGTTATCACTAGTTGATCTGGGTGACATTCCACTCCTCTCGTTCTCTTTAAATATTGAGACAAAACATAACGAAGCTCGATTCTGCCTTCGGGATTATCATAACCCAAAATAGAATGGGCAGTTTCTGCACAAACTTGTTTAGCCATTTGCCCCCATTTTTGTCTTGGAAACATATTTAAAGCTGGGATGCCTGAACGAAAATCTATGATATCGTTAATTTCTTCTTTTATTTGCTGCCTTTCTAAAAACGATTGACTATCCGTTTTTTCCTGCTGATGCAAGTATGCTCCTTCAGCTACAAATGTTCCGGAACCTGGCCGTGTTTCGATATATCCTTCTGCCAGCAATTGCTCATAAGCTTCTAAAATGACATTTCTTGAAACCCCTAAATTGGAAGCTAATTCACGAGTAGGCGGAAGACACTCTCCAGCCGCAAGCTCGCCGTTCAATATTTTTGTTCGAATTTGCTCGTAAACTTGCCGTATTAAAGGGACGTCCAGCGTCCGATCAATCGATAGCCAAAGCATGCTTGCCCTCCTATTGCAAATTGGTACTATAAAAATTTATAAAAATTGACTATTATTCTACCATTTTAACATGATCGTTTTAAAAGGATATGATTGGAAAATAAGTATATACTGGGAAAAAGATTGGGTGGCTAGCCTTACGGACATCCTGTATCAAAAGGCTAATAAGCGTGAAACTTGTATCAATAATAAACAGCTCTTGCACCAATACAAGCTGTTATGAAATCTTTATATTAAATTTTCAAAAAATTATAACAAAATGACAATTTATTTCTTACTTCGACATTATCGCTATGCTAAATTTTAAACAGTTATATTTTATTCCAATAATGACCATTTTTAATTGGAAGGAGATGGGATTATGGAGAAGCAAAAAAAACAGTGGGAGCCAACAGCTATCAAGGAACTGAAAAAGCCAGCAGGCACCTCGATTGTGAAAGCGGCTGGATGTATGAGCTGCTGGGCCTCAAAAAGTATCTCGATGACTAGAGTCTGCTGGCTCCCACATCCGGCAATGCGCCTGCTATAACCATTATATTCAAAAGGATTGCAATGGAGCAGTTTTTTAACTGCTCCCTAAAATAAAGGAGTAGTGGCAGTGAAGCGCACCCATTCAATGTCATATATATACAGATTTGAGAAACAAAGTTAGAAAACGTGTCGAAAAAAATTTTTTGACACCCCTTAAAACGGCTACAACCATTGATATATCAACATTTATAGAGGGAGGATTTTATGTCAAAATTGTTAGAAACGGCAACTAACACTTCACCAGAATTTGCGATCCACTTCCAACCTCATGGGGCCATTTTGCTTGACAGAAAAAGCATGTTCTATTTTAGACTTAGCGGCAGGGGAACAGAATTAGCCTTAATGCTTGCCAAAAATAACAGTGTTCAAAAAACGGCAAGAATTTGGGAGATTCTTTCAAAAGAAAAGGTAAGTGAGGAAGAATTAAATAACGAGCTAGATTCACATCCATTTACATCAGCGTGGAAAAAAGGCCTGCTAAATCACCCTTTGATGATCACCGGATCTACAGAGTACTATTTGCCAATCAGCTGCACCCTTCAATTAACAAATATGTGCAATTTGAAGTGTCCTTTCTGTTATGCAAGCTCAGGAAAACCGTATCCAGATGAACTATCATCTTCCCAATGGATAAAAGTGTTGCAAAAACTCGCATCTCACGGTGTAGCTGACATCACCATTACAGGCGGAGAAGCAAAGCTAACAAAAAATTTCTTGAAAATCATTGCCACAGCCAGTTCTTTATTTACGAACGTCAACCTTTTTAGCAATGGCCTAAATTGGCGCGACGATGAGATTGAACTGATCAGCCACTTGGGAAATGTCAGTGTCCAAATAAGTATAGATGGAAACAGCAGCACCCATGACAAGTTAAGAGGGAGAGAAGGAGGATTTTCCGAAAGCTTGAAAAATGCCGAACGTTTTGCTCAATCATCGGTTCCCGTCCTCATTGCTATGACTGTTAACCAACTCAACTACAAAGAAGTTTATGAAGTAATCGAAAAATCGGTGGAAGTTGGCGCAGTTGTATTTCGTGCGGGTCAAACTATTCCCGTAGGCAGAGCATCTGAATATCAAGACATGACAAGCGAAATGAAGGAGAAAGTAAAGCAGCAGTTGGCAGACGCCAAAAAAAGATGGAGTGATCAAATCATTATTATGGATTGGGAAGACCACCATCAAAATGATAGTCTTACAGATTTCTGCACGCCGGGATTTTTGTCATGGTATATTCGTGCGGATGGACAAGTTACACCTTGTCAAATTGAAGATACATCCCTTGGAAACGTCTTAAAAAACAGCATGCAGGAGATCGGTTCACCGGAAAGGCTAATGCAAGCGAAGCGACTTGCTAAACAATGTAGATGTATAGGAAAGATAGAATTACCTGAAGCCGATTTGCCTTTTACCATTCAAAAAGAAGCTGAGGTTAAACCATGATGACGACCATCATCCATTTATTATGGATCATCCTTCCTATTGCAGGAACCTTTCTGTTTTACAAATTCAAACCAAAAACGTACGAATCGCTATTATTACATAAAAAAGAAGCTCGGGAATTGGCAGTGCAATTCATTAAACGGTATTCCGGCATTGATGTATCAGATTGGGATTTTTATGCGATGTATTGGTACGACCGAAATACCGTCAATATGCTGCATCACCTAGGATTGTTAAACAAAGTTCGCCATATTTTATATCATTGGGGTTTAGTCGAATCATGGAGAATTAGATTCGTTCGAGAAAACCGATCAGTCATCATTGGCATCAATTCAAATGGAGAAATTACGTTTTACACCGCGAACCTGTCAAAGAAAGAAATGGCGAAACATAAAGGCGCTTTTTCCTCTCCGGAACAATTAAAAAAAGAGCTTGCCGTCTCAGATAATGGATTATGGGCTGCATCTCAATTCACAGGTGCAGGCAGAAAAGAAGAAGACTTGGAAAATATTGAAACGTACTGGTATATTGCCGAATCTCAACCAGTAAGAATGAAAATAACGGTTGAAATCCATAACGGGCAAATATTCTATATCGGTTCAGAACAAGAGATATTGACAGAAGACATCGAAACAGCGGTTAAGAAAGAGCAAATGGAATCTACCTTAAATATGACGGGAGTATTAGCGTCATGCCTGGCCGTTATTGCAGCGATCATCATCCTTATCAACCTTCGCCAAAATGCCGGCATCACTGCAAGCATCTTGCTGGGGGCGGTTCTATTCTTTTGTAACATCATAACAATAAAAGAAGACATTCAACTGAGCATCGTCAATACTTATGATTCCCGCCTCAGCATAAAAACGGTTTATGCTCTTGGAATCTTATCGGCAATTTTAGCAGGATTGGCCACAGGTTTCGTCGTATATATATGTTCATTGGCAGGGCACTCTTTGAGTAATGTTCTCCAAATAGCTTTTTTTGATAATGCTGTATGGCAGTTTTTCGTCGGCTTAAGTGTCGGCATCGGCTGCTTAGGTTTTTTTTCAGCAATTTTTTCATGGCTGGAAGAGAAAAATTGGCTGCGAATTTCTCCCGAGTTGTCCAATCGTACCATTTACTTGTCAGGCTTTACATTTAAACAAGGATTAAGCATCGGCCTGCAAAGCTCCATTGCAGAGGAAACAGTCTACCGTTTGTTGATCATTCCGACGATATGGTGGTTGAGCGGCAATTGGGCTTTGGCGATCATCATTTCCTCCATTCTATGGGCCATTATGCACCAAGGAACAGGATTTCATCCCAGATGGATCAGATGGATCCAATTAGTAATCTTTGGCATTATACTGGGATTCTTTTTCATCCAGTTCGGTTTTCTGTCCTCCTTAACCATTCATTTTATTTATAATTTTATTCTTGTCATGAAGCCGCTTTGGGATTACACTTTCCAGAAAAAATTGAAGGCCAGTGAAACCTTCAAACAACCCTCAGTATAACAATGGAGGAGAGGCATGAAGATCATCCAAGTAACCAATTTGAAGAAAAAATATCGTAACGGCGATGGTGTAGAAGATATAACTTTTTCCGTTCATTCAGGAGAAATCGTAGCCTTATTAGGGCCAAACGGGGCAGGTAAAACAACAACCATTAGGTGTCTCGCTGGATTATACACCCCTGATGATGGGACGATCAAAATTGCGGGGCATACCCCTGGTACGGTTGAAGCGCAGCAATCCGCTTCGCTAATTCCGGATCACCCATATTTGTACCCTACCTTAACCGTAGCGGAACATTTGCAATTTCGCGCCAGAGCCTTCAAAGTTGAAAAAAAAGACCTTCAAAAAAAAGTTTATGAAGCTTTAAAAGAGGTAAATATTGAATCGTTGGCGGATCGATTAAGCGGGCAATTGTCAAGGGGACAAAAGCAAAGGGTTATTTTGGCTGGCGCCATTATACAAAACGCTTCTATATATATATTGGATGAACCAACAATCGGTTTGGATATTTCTTCCAAACAATGGCTTGCCAACTGGCTTGTCCGTAAATCAAAACATCATAGCGCCATTCTCATATCCACCCACAGCCTCGAATTTGTATTGGAAACAGCTAACAGAGTGTTATTAATTCGAGAAGGCCGTATTGTAAAAGAAATGGCCGTACCAAAAAACAACGAAGAATATCCAGCCTGGAAGCAAGAAGTCATACGCAGTTTAGGGGATTGGTCAAATGATTAATATTTGGTCATTTTTGTTCCTTCAAGCGAAAAGAGAAATCGATAGCCAAAAACACGGGATAAAATTCTTTCTGTTCATTTTTGTTTTATTTATATGGTTTTTTCTGTTTCAACTTGAATGGGGGGCTAATTCCAGAAGTTGGGACATTGCCTATACAGGATGGATTTGCTCAGGAATTTTTATTGTCATGACCATTTTTGGGCTGCTTTCCAACCGCATACCTGGGCTCATGCAAGACGTCATATGGCTTTATACCGCCCCTTATTCTTTCACTAAAATCGCTTATTCCATATTATTATGGCGATTGTCTTGGAAAGGGCTGCTCTGTCTTCTCTCAGGAATCACAGCTGATGCCGTTTATTTTTTGGCAGGAAATCCATTTGGCCGGTTAACAGCACAATCAATCCGATTACTTTGTCTCATTGTTTTATTAGAATCATGGATAATGGCTATGTCCTGTGCCAGAACTGTAAAAGGAACAAAAATTGCTTTCTCCTTTGTTGCCTTCATTCTCACCGTTATATATGGTATTGCTCTCTATGGTTCTTTTTTTCAAGCCAATGAATTGATTTGGCAGAAGTATATTAGCTACCATATCGGCTTTATCGGCTATTTATTTACAAACAGCTTTTTGCTGCAAGGGTTTCTTGCCTTTCTAATCATGATCGCCCTTTCGTTCATGATTATTCGAATAACAACGAAAAAATCGGAATGCAAAGAAAAATTGGTAAAAGAAGCTGATTTTTGGGCGGAGTTTCAAGATCATCAAACCGATTTTTTTAAAAACAGCCTGAAAGAGATGCACACATGGTGGGGGCTGAAAGGATTAAACGGTATTTTTTCTTTCCTTTGGCTCGAAATATTGCTTGCCAAGAAATACATTTTTTTTCATGCTACTCATTTGTTTGTTCTTCTCATCTTAGTTCCCGTTTTCATTGCAAAAAACATTTATTGGTTTTATATTTTGGTCGTTTTTACAATCGGAGCTTTTTTCAGCAGTTCCTACTATTCAGGATTAATTAGACATGCAAAGTCTGGAGATCTTTTTTTGCTGCCGGGAAAACTATGGAAAAAAGCATTGCTGCTGGAAGGATCGAATACCGCTTGGATCTTTCTATTTTATCTTTATTGCGTGGGTATGTGGCATTTCCATTTCAACACTGCTTTTACAGATTTCCTTTCATTTAGTTTGTACGGGCTTGGAGGATACATGCTCATGCTTTCCATCCGCTGGGCGGCATTTGTTAGAACATATAAAAAAGACCCCTCTCTCAGCCTGATTTCATACTATAAAAATTTTGCTTTCATTTGTATGGGGAGCACCCTTTGTTACATCCTTTTGTTTTTTCTTTTCAAAAACCTTCTTTTCTATTGGCTGCCTCTTTTCATGATCGTGTTAAGCACGATTTTATTCTTATCTTTCTATCAATATGAACGTTGAATCAGAAGGGATTTAATACTTTTTCTTAAGGAGATGAATTTTCATGAGTTCAAATGAAATAATCTCTCAAGCCTTAACGAAACTAAAAAGCAGCGATGAAGCAACGGTATTTCAAGGAGTGAAAGAGCTAAAAAAAACGGGAAAAGCCGCTGTCCCAATACTCATAAAAGCCTTAAAAGATGAGAAATCCCTCCGAATGATTTCATCCGTTGTGCTGGGGGAATTTGGTGCAGATGCAAAGGAAGCAGTTCCCGAACTCGCTTCGCTTTTAAAAGATGACGACGAAGATATAAGAATGTCAGCTGCTTTATCCTTAATGAGAATCGGACATCACAGTCTGAACGCCCTCGTTGAAGTTGCACGAAATACAGAAGGAAAACCGCGTTTTTGGGCATCATGGGCAATCTCCTTGATCGATCCGTCTAAAATTGAACCTCTTATGTTGAAGTGTCTAAAAGAAGAACTGGATAAGCCGTCCGGAATGGTCAGTCCTTTTGCCGCGGAGGAAGCAATTGGTAAAATTATCGCTATGCAACTAAAGGATCAATGAGGAGGAACAGCACATGGATTTAATACAAACAATGACAAAAGACTTGCCGTGGCTGAACGTTCCAAAAAACGGCCATGATTTCCCATCATCCAATCGGCTTTTGTTTTATTTTTGGTCAATTAGCTGCCCGTATTGCAGTGAATTAACGGATCAGTTATTAGAAGAAACAGTTAATCTTGAAACCTTTCATGTCATTGCCGTTCATGTACCTTATACAGCTGAAGAGAAAGCGTTGGAGCTTGTGAAAACACGAGTAGAGGAAAAAAAGATTACAATTCCTGTAGTTTTAGATCAAAACTATGCAATCGCACAATCTTTTGGTATTCAAGGAATCCCTGCTTTTTGCCTAGTCAATCAACAAATGAAGAAAGAATTATTAACAATGGGAGAGGAAGGTTTTCACAAAATGATGAAAAAAATTAAACAGCTAAAGTAAAGTCTTACCGCTTTTTTCTTGACTTTTTCACTGTAAAAAGAATCGGTTTACCTTTTTAAATATTTCTCTATTAAAATTTATGTTCAACATTCCGTTAACATTTTTCTTGGAGCAATAAATTGAGAGAAAAATTTTTTTGGTTCCTTTTGAAGTTCATTTATTTGCCTTTTGGAATAGTGTCTTTATTCTAAAATCTCTTTTATTGTACATGATCCGATAAAACGGCAGCTAATCTATTAAGACCATCAAAAGGAACCTTTCCATATTCTGTTTCATTTTGCGCCCCTAAGTTTAAATGAAATTTTTTGAGGCTGTTGGAAATGCTATTCCCCAACTCGATGTACTTTTTAATGATAATGCATTCCAATTGCTGGTGAACACAAATTGGAGCGCCGCTCATTCCTGATGTAACATAGGCACTATGAGTTATTGTGTTATGATCAATTTTTCTTATGGAGCCGGTACTCTGTACATATCCAGGAGAAAACAGCTTGTTTAAATTGTTCTTTTAATGCATCGTTTCCGCTTTCTCTTGGATCAAAACGCTTAATAGAAAAAGAGTTCAAGACTAGATTCCGTCCTTCCTGTAAATTTGCAAGCTTTTTCTCCGCTATTAGCTGAATTAAAATATTTCCTACAGCCGTTGCTTCAGAGGGACCGGCAAAAACCGTTTTTCCGCTTACAGCAGCGGTCATTTCGTTTATGAAATCATTTTGCGAGCCGCCTCCGACAATATATAATGAATCGATTGTTCTGCCCGATATACTTTCAATTTCATCAATTGACAAGGAATATAGTATAGCCAGATTTGTAAATACACATCTCGCAATTTCTCCTGTTGATTGCGGCACAGGCTGAAGCGTTTCCCTGCAATATTTCTGAATTTCTTCTACCATATTGTCCGGATTAAAAAATCGCTGATCGTTAAAATTGATAAATTGTTTGCACGGAGGCGCCTTTCTTGCCTCATCAACCATTTGGGCAAAATTGTAATCTTTCGTTAAATGTCTTCTCACTTCTTGAATAATCCACATGCCCATAATATTTTTTAAAAAACGGTATGTCCCAAACACTCCCCACTCATTTGTATAATTGTAAAATAATGATTTTTCTGTAATGATTGGCGCATCCGATTCAATCCCAATCAAAGACCAAGTTCCGCTGCTTAAATACGCCCAATTTTTTTCAGCAGCAGGTACTCCTGCAACTGCGGAAGCTGTATCATGAGAACCGACTATAATCACTTTTGTTTCGGGCAGATCGTAATCAGGAAAATATTCGTTTCTGACATATCCGAGCATGTCCCCGGGGTAAGAAAACGGCGGAAACTGCTCACGCTCAATTGACAGCAGCTGAAGCAAATCTTGATCAAAATCTTTTTCTTTCACGTTTAAAAGCTGAGTACAAGATGCGCTTGTCACTTCCGTCACTGCACATCCAGTCAGTTTGTATCCTAAGTAATCAGGAACTGTCATAATCATTTTCGTTTTTTCAAGATTTTCTTTTTTTTCTTCATATAACTGGTATAAGGTGTTGAAGGATAAAAACTGAATGCCTGTTTTTTCATATATATCTTTTTTGGAAATATGCTTCGTAATCTTCTCAATCGTCCGTTCTGTTCTTTTATCTCTGTATGCTATGACCTCTTGCACCCTTTTTCCTTCTTGATCGACCAGCACATAATCTGTAGCCCAAGTATCGATTCCAAGTGTACACCTTTTCACTCCCAATGTTTTGGCATATGCCAATCCCTTTACAATTTCCGTCAGCAAATGATCAATATCCCAATAATACGTTCCATTTCGTTCCGTAAAACCATTGGCAAATCGGTGTATTTCTTCAATTGTCAATTTCCCATTTTTTATATCCCCTATGACAAGCCGTCCGCTTGATGCACCGATGTCAACTGCGATATGTGTCATTTTATCCCTCCTAAAATTCACACAATCTATGAAGCTGCTAAATGTTTAGCTTAAAAATTAGGATAGCATTCCATAACTAGACATTTTCTTGCTGCTCATGCAGCAGGTCAAAATCTGAGTAAACATTTGCAAACAACTTTTCTTCCATTCTTCAAAAAATTCATTGGCAGTAACCATTAAAAAAATTTTCCCTTTCCACAAATCTCTTTACGTTTCCTGCCAATAAAAATATTGATATTTTAGCCTTCACTTTTTTATTTCAAGGCAAAGAACTTACCGGACCTGCAAAAATAACAATACTTTCCAAAATAACGAAACCCCTCTCCAATTGCAAAAATGTGAGAGGGGTAATCTCTTTAACGAAAATTAGAAGTCATAGTCTTTGGCATTATCCTTTGTGAAATCTGTAGGCGGTCCCATAATGACCGTTTTACCATCCTCCCAAACTTCCACTTCTCCTACACCATCTATATTTTGGCCGTTTTCAGGCTTTTTGCCATCAACAAGATCTTTAGCTAAAGCAACTGTCAAATATCCTAATTTGTCAGGCTCCCAAAGGATTGCTACATCTAATGAGCCATCCTCTAAAAATGGAGCTGAATCCTTCGGAAGTGCTGTTCCGACAACAGCGATTTTGTCTTGAAGACCTTTCTCTTGAATAGCTTGAGCTGCGCCAAGAGGAGCAGGAGTTGAAAATGCCATAATCCCTTTAAGGTTCGGATATGATTTAATTAAATCAAGCGTTTTTTGGTATGCCACTTGCTGCTTTTCATCAGTCGCAATTTTATCTGTTACTAGCTTTATTCCTGGATAATTTTCTTCAAGCTCCTTCTTCGCTGCATCGATCCATGAATTTAAGTTTGCTGCCGCAAGACCACCTGTGAGAATGGCGATTTCCCCTTCTTCAGTCCCCATTTGTTCAACTAATGATTTTGCGATATGACGGCCATAAGCTTCGTCATCAATTTGGTGGACAGAAAGTTCAACTAAAGATTGATCTGCTGGTGTATCCCAGTCCATCACGATAATTCCTTTATCCTTCGCTTTTTGTAATACAGGCGATAATGCAGCTGCATCATTCGGTGCAACAGCAATTACATCCACATCTTGACTAATTAAATCTTCAATCACCTTAACCTGCTGGGCAGCATCTGCCTCTGTTGGACCTGTATAAATCACTTCGACTCCAAGATCTTTTCCCGCTTGAATTGCTCCTTTTTCAGATGCATTGAAATAAGGAATGCCAATTAGTTTAGGAACAACGGCAATTTTGATTTTTCCATCGCCCCCGCCAGCCTCATCTTTTCCATCTTTAGATGAATTTGAATTCCCCCCTGCACCCTGCTGAGAAACACATCCTGCAAGAAGACCAAATACAAGCAATAAAGCGACAAATAAACCTGCAATTTTTTTCATACTGTTCCTCCTTGTAAATTTATAGTTTATAAATCTTTTAACCAATTAAAGAAAAGTCATTATGCTGTTTCTGCAAGCTTTTTTTGCTTGTTTTCATCAGCCTTTACTTTAATAAAGTTAATAATTAACACCGCGATTAAAATAACCCCCATAATCACTGTCACAATCGGTCTCGGCACTCCCATTAGATTTAAGCCGCTGGATATCATTTGAAAAATCATAACTGCATATAACGTGCCGATCACTTTCCCATAGCCTCCTTGGATTTCAGTACCGCCAAGAACGGCTGCTGCAACGCTTTGCAATAAATAGGATGATCCCAGATCAACTTTTACTGTGTTATATCTTGATGTCATGATGATAGAAGCAATTGCTGCTAACAAAGCACTATATAAATACACCTTCATTAAAACCTTGCTGTTATTAACCCCTGAAAACAAGGATGCAACCGGATTGCTTCCAACCATATAAACTGATCTTCCCCATACTGTTTTATTCAGCAGTACGGAAGTCAAAATAGCGACAAAGAGAAAGATTATAATCGAAAGCGGAATGAGCCCCAGATAATAACCATTTCCAATCAGCGTGTACTCAGGGCTGAATCCGGATATTGAATTTCCTTTTGTAATGCTGAGAATAAGCCCTTCAAACAATACCATTGTCCCAAGTGTTACAAGAATCGGTGATACTCCGATCTTGGCTATAATAAATCCATTCATAAAACCGCAAAGAAGTCCAACTGCAATGCCTCCTAAAATCGCAATGATCATCGGATATCCATTGCTTGATAATATCGCAATTGCTACCCCTGCCAGCGCTGCCGTATACGTGATCGACAAATCGATTCCGCCTGTTACGATCACCACCATCATGGCTAAAGCAAACAAACCGAACTCAGGCAGCTGAAACATCATATTTGTTAAGTTATTGCTTGATAAAAATCCCGGAACACTTATGCTCATCAAAACAAATAGACCGATGGCAATGAGTCCGAGTATATTTTCTTTTGAAAGCGTAACCTGTTTCATCCTCTCCCCCCTTAAGCTTCCACTTCAATTTTTGAAAGCTGCTTTTGCGAGCGTTTATATTGAATATGGTCATACGATACAGCGATTAATATAATTGCCCCTGTAAAAACCTTTTGCCAGAAAGTATCAATTTTCGCTAATATTAATCCATTTTGTATAATTCCTAGCAGAAGAACACCTAATATCGTTCCAAATATTGTTCCGCGTCCTCCCATTATATTGGCTCCTCCCAGCACCACTGCAGCAATAACCATTAATTCCAAGCCAAGCATTCCGTTCGGATCTACCGCTTTTGTATAAGAAGTTTGAGCAATCGCAGCAATCCCTGCTAAAAAGCCCATATAAGAAAAAACAAATATTTGAACTTTGCTGTAGTTAATTCCGACTCGGACAGCCGATTCTTTGTTTCCGCCAATAGCCATTACTTCGCGGCCGATTAATGTGTATTTAAGAATGTACCATGTCAAAGCTGCTGTAATGATAAAAAGCCAAATAATAATGGATATTCCAAAAACAGAGAAATTCGAAAATTTCAAGAAAACAGTTGGGAAGTTGCTGCTGTTCAAGTATTGGCCGTTTGTAATATACAGAACAAGTCCGTTAATAATACTCATCATCCCTAAAGTAACGACAATCGCCGGAATTTGAATTTTTGCAACTAAAATTCCATTGATGGAGCCTAACAGCACTCCGAAAAGCGGAGCAATGACAAAAATTAACACAATGGTCAGTGGGCTATCAGGCAAAAACATCATCGTCTTGCCCAAAACGACACATACCGCGCTTGTCACTGCTGCAACAGATACATCAATCCCCCCTGTAATGATGACAAGCGTCATTCCAATAGCCAAAATGCCTAATACTGCATTTCCTTTCACAACATCCAACAAATTATCTGCTGTTAAAAATACCGGGCTAATGAAGGCCAATATGATGCATAGAAGTAAAATAATGACAGAAACGCTCATTTCTTTTGATTTTAAAAACGCTTTCATAATTGTGCCTCCTCGCGGATCTTACCCTTTTGCCCAAGCAATGCAAGGTTCATGATGCTTTCCTGTGTCGCTTCATGAATCCCGAGTTCGCCTGCAATTCGTCCATGGCGCATAACGATAATGCGATCGCTAACAGCAAGCACCTCAGGAAGTTCAGAAGAAATCACAATGATTCCCATTCCATTTGCCGCTAATCCTCTTAAAAGCTTATGGATTTCTGACTTGGCACCGATGTCAATTCCGTTAGTCGGCTCATCGATAATCAAAATTTTAGGATTTGTTGACAGCCACTTTCCTATGACTACCTTTTGTTGATTTCCACCTGACAAATCGCCGGCAGCCCTGTATGGCAGCGGCGGTCTGACATCTAATGATTGTATATAATGCTCAGCTAATTCTATTTCTTTTCTTCGATTAATCAGCAAAAATTTATTTTTTAATTTTTTCAACACAGGAAGCGAAATATTGTTAATGATTGATTGCCTTAAAATAAGCCCTTGTGTCTTCCGGCTTTCAGGAATATAAGCAATTCCTTTTTTTACTGCCTCTTCTGAAGACTTGATCACAGTCTTTTGACCGTTAATGATGATGTCCCCTTTGTAAGGACGATTAATGCCGAAAATAGCTTGCGCCAGCTCGGTTCGACCAGAGCCTACAAGCCCTGTAATTCCAAGAACCTCCCCTTCCCTCAGTTCAAATGAAATATCTTTGAAATTTCCTTCTTTCGCAAGGTTTCTTACTTCAAGCAATGTTTTGCCTGAGGCTGCCTTTTCTTTATTTTTTTCATATAAAATTTTCCGGCCAACCATTAACGTAATTAGTTTTTCTTCTGTTAATTCATTTGCATGATACGTACCGACATATTTGCCATCTCTTAGAACGGTGAATCGATCAGAAACTGTAAACAGTTCTTTTAATTTATGGCTTACAAAAATAATTGAAATCCCTCTTTTTTTCAAAGAAAATATAACTTCGTACAGCTTCTCTACTTCACCGGCGGAAAGTGATGATGTCGGCTCATCCATGACGATTAATTTCGCATCAAACGCAAGCGCCCTCGCTATTTCGACCATCTGCTGCTGGGCTATGCTCAGTTTTTCTACCGGTGTTGAAACGTCAATCTCAAAATCAAGCTCTTTTAAAGCCTTTTTGGCCGTTTTTTCCATAAGAGCCCAATCAACTTTTTTCCAAGAATGCTTATCGCTGTCTCTTCCTATATAAATGTTTTCTGCTACCGATAAATTCGGAAATAAGCTTAAGTCCTGGTAAATAATTGATATGCCGCGCATAGTGGCATCAATTGGTCTTCGTATTTTTGCTTCCTTTCCTTCAAAGAAAAACTGGGCTCCTGGATCAGGCTGATAAACTCCAGCTAGTATTTTAATGAGTGTGGATTTACCGGCGCCGTTTTCTCCAATAAGGGCATGAACTTCCCCTTTCTTTACTTCAAGCTTCACGTCATCTAATGCTTTTACACCAGGAAATGTTTTGCTGATATTTAACATTTGAAGCAAGTATTCACTCATGCTATCACCTTATTTCTAACCAGTTGTTATTCCATTTTCTTTGCAATATTGCTTTACTTCCTCAAGTGTCGGAATGCCGTCTTGCGCACCCTTTCTAGTTACTTTGATGCCGGAAACAATAACAGCAAATTTGGCAGCTTCCTCTAATGTTTTTCCATCAGCAATTGCGCATGCAAGAGCCCCGGCAAAGGAATCTCCAGCTCCAACCGTATCAATAGCTTTTACCTTTAACGGAGGTATGAATAAAGTCTTGCCTTCATCATAAAGCAAAAGACCGCTTCCGCCCATTTTAATAATGCTCTTTTTCATTCCAAAATGAAGGTGGAAATGTTCTGCTGCTTTGATTGCGCTTTCTTCTGAATCAGCTTTAATGCCTGTCAATGTATAGGTTTCCTGTAAATTCGGCGTTATAATGTCGGCATACTGGAGAGCCTCGAGTACTATGCCTTCTGCAGGAGCCGGATCTAATATAACAAACATCCCTTTTCGTTTTGCTGCTTTCATCGCCTAGATAACGGCTTCAACAGGTATTTCCATTTGAATGAGAAGCACCTTGCTGTCCTCAATCGTATTGATCCTTTCCAATATATCTTCAGCGGTTAATGAATCATTTGCGCCTTTTATCACGAGCATTGTGTTTTCAGCTGATGAATCAACTGTAATTAAGGCGCTGCCTGTAGGAACGTTCGGCACTATTTTGATTAATGTCGTGTCGACACAGTTTTGCACTAGTCTTTTTGTTAGTTCGGCGCCAAAAGCATCTTCTCCGATCGCACCAATCAAATAAACTTTTTTTCCAAGCTTTGCACAAGCTGTTGCTTGGTTGGCGCCTTTTCCTCCACTAAACAAAACCATGCTGTTCCCGAAAACTGTCTCACCATGGCTCGGATATTTGTCTGTCATCGCAACAATGTCCATATTAATGCTGCCAACTACTGTAATTGAAGACATATTAATCCCCCGTTTTTACCTTGGCTGTTCCTTCAATAAATTGACGAAGATGAATAACAGCATCATGAAGAGACCCTTTGGATTTAAACAAGCTGGATGTGCCGCAAACGAGCATTTTTGCTCCATTTTCCAAAGCCTTTGGGATCGTTTCATAACCTATATTGCCGTCAACTTGAATTAAAATATTGTAGCTTTCTTTTTCAATCAATTGATGAAGTTTCTTGATTTTGTTATACATCGTCGGTATGAATTTTTGACCGGCAAAACCGGGGTTCACTGTCATCAATGTGACATAATCAATCACATCCATCACATATTCAATCGATTCAATTGGAGTGGAGGGGTTTAAGGCCACTCCCGCTTTTATGCCTTTAGATTTGATCGTTTGCAAAACGCGCTGCAAATGAATAGTTGATTCAATATGAACCGAAATCATATCCGCACCGGCATCAGCGAATAAATTTATATGCTCCTCCGGCCTCATAATCATGAGATGAATATCTAACGGCTTATCCGTTGCCGCACGGATGACGTTGACCATATCCGGCCCCATCGTAAAATTCGGAACAAACGAACCGTCCATAATGTCAATGTGAAAAAAATCGACCCCGGCCTGATCAAGTTCTTGCACATCCCTTTTTAAATTTCCCATGTCTGCACACATTAGCGACGGCCCTATCATCGTCACTGAAAATTCCCCCGTTTTCACAGATAAATTCAAGTGTTATCTTTTTATAAACATATTAATGAAATCGCTTACTTATGGATAGGGGTTAAAATTCGGATTGGTGTGACAATATTCAGTAAATTTTAAAAAAATAAAAAACGTACTGAAAACAAATTCAGCACAGCTGCCGATACAAAGTTCGGTATGTGCCAACCGTCTTCAGTACGTTCTTTTAAAAAGGTTTCAAGTATTTTTGTATTTCAACGATCAGTTTTCAACGCCTTCAGTGCGTCCTCTTAAAAGCTCCCCCGTTTTTCCCAGTATTGCGACGGTAATAAACCGGTCCATTGTTTAAATAATCTGCTGAAATATTTTGCATCTTGATATCCGACATGAACAGCTATATCATAAATTTTCATTTCCGTAGCAGCCAATAATTGTTTCGCCTTTTGAATTCTCGCATTCGTTACATAATCCAGAACTGTTTCTCCTGTCTGATTTTTAAAGTATTCGCAAAAGTAGGTTGGGTTTAAATGAACATGTTCCGCAATACGTTTAATGGTAATATTTTCGCCAAGATTAGAATGAATCCATTCTTTTGCTTTAACAATTGGGTCAATTGTATTTTTCCGATAATATTCTCTCATTTTTCTAATTTTCATGATCCAGTTAATCATTTCCTGTCTCAAAACAGAAAAGGAAGCCGGTTCATCCGTAATCGAAAATGCCTCGCTAAGCAGTGTAGGAAGCTCGCTAATCCCATCATCCTGTATCCATTGGTTTATGACCCGGATGCACAAATAACGAACTGATTCTTGAAGCAAAAAAGGTGAGGTCATTTTTTTAAGCTCGTCAAAAAATGAGTTGATTGCTGTTAAAGCATTTTGCTCTTCATATTTCATTGCTTCAACCGTTTGTTCAGCCCATTTGTACACTGCCGGCGGAACATCCGTAATCTTATTATAGGTAAGGTGCTTTAAAGATTCCGTTTTAAAAAGCTTATTCCCTCCTTGAATCATCCTATATTTCATTGCCTCTCGCAGCTCGTTCTTCACATCCACTAACATTGATAAATCCACAAATGACTGTCCTAAAACAATCGATGCCGTAAAAGGCGTTGTCCTCTGAATGGTTGTTTTGAGCGACAAACAGCTTTGTTCAATTTTCGCTTCTTCCCCGTTATAAATAAGCACCCAATACGAATATTGGTTGTTTTTCCATATCCAATTGCGTTCCTTTATAAACGATTTTCGAATCGATTCTTTGATGATGACATCCCATTTCTTCCATTCACCCTTATTTTCGAAGCCGTTTTTAGAAAACGCATTATCTATACCGATATAAAGCAAGTTATACTTTCCATCTGGAAAATCACGTGTCCAGTCCAAATACGACACATCCATATTTTCAGCCGCCGTCGTATCGCTTAATAATTGGATTTGCTTTTCATACGTCAATTTTGTTTGAATTTCTTCAGCCTCTTCGATTAGTCTTTTGTTTTTCTTGTCAGTTACTATAAGCTCCTCTGCTTTTTGTAAGTGGGATTCAAAATTCTCTCGATCTATCGGTTTTAAAATGTAATCAATTGCCCCTTCCCGCAGTGCTGTCTGGACATATTTAAAATCATCATACCCGCTGATAATAATCGAATAAAAGTTATACCCTTTTTCTTTCAGTAGACTAATTAATTCCAATCCGTTTATAACCGGCATTTGCACATCGGTAAATATAAGATCGAAGGCGCCAATTTTTTCATGAATTTCTCTAAAAGCCTCATCCCCGTCTGAGAATACCCCGCAAATGTGCCAGTTTGGCCTAAACTTTTTAATTAGTCTTTCCAGCCCCTGTCTAATCCGCGGCTCGTCATCGACAATTACAACCTTTATCTGATCCGTGATCATTAATCACCTCCTCCTTTCAAAAGAAGCTGGTTTGCTTGATAGGCGTTTATTTTTGGTATTCGAATTTTAATCATAGTACCTTTATTTACATGACTAGTAATCGATAATCTGTATTGATCTCCAAAAATCATTGTAATTCTGGCATTTACATTGATAATTCCTATACCGGAATCCCTTCCTAACATTGGATCAGCCATCAATCTTTCATTTAACTCTTCCAGCTTTTCCTTGGCAATTCCAGGACCGCTGTCCAAAACAGTTAAAATGAGGTCCGGATGCTCTTCACAAACTGAAATTTTCACTTTCAGCTCTTTCTGTTTTTCAAGTCCGTATTTGATTGAGTTTTCAATGATTGGCTGCAGCACAAATTTAGGAATATAGTATTCTAGTAATTTCTCTTCTTTTTCAATTTCAAAGTGCAGTCGTTCTTCAAACCGGAACTTCTGTATGCGCAAATAATCTTCTATATGCCGCAGCTCATTCCGTATCGTGACTAATTTATCTTTGTTATTTAAAGAATACCGAAGCATTCTTCCAAGCAAAGTCAGCATTGTTACAACATCTTCTGTTTTTTCTTCTTCGACCGACATGCTGATTGTTTCTAATGTGTTATACATAAAATGAGGATTAATTTGAGATTGCAATGCATATAATTCAGCTGTTTTTTGTTTAAGCTCTACATTATATTTCTGCTTAATCAGCTCTCGAATTTCCATCAGCATTGAATTAAAGCTTTTAGCCAGCTGCCCGACTTCATCATTTGAATGAACAGGTATATTAATGCTTAAATCTCCTTTTTCAACTTCCTTCATCATTTTGCTTAAATTATTTAAAGGACGGGTTACATTCATTGCAAAGAATATGGAAATGGCGGTCGTTATTAAGGCAAACGCTATGAAAATGAGGATTGTCACGTTTCTTACTAAATCCGTTGTTTCTGTTAAATTTTTTATTGGCATGCTATGAGCCATCACCCACGGCAATACACTCGACTCATTTAAGCTAACCAGCAGGCGCTCGCCGTTCTTTTTTATAGTAAAGCTGCCGTTTAAAATTGGATATTTGTCAATTCTCCTATCGACTGTGCCAATTTTGGAGCGATCTGAATGATATATAATCATTCCGTCCTTCGTCATCATCCATACTTCCGCATCTTTTTCATGCAGCAAATCCTTAGCGAACTGCTCTATGAATGTTACATCTACCACAATATATATTGTTCCCAGCTTTTTTCTATTATCGAAGTCGGTGATTTCTTTTATTAGCATAAAATAGGAAGGAGATCCTTCAAAAGTTAAGTTAATTTGACTTGATAACACTACTTCCATACTTCCAACTTTGCTTAAAGAATTTAAATATGGCAACGAACCGTCATGAAAGCCAAAATTCTCATAAGGTAAAGTAGTGCTTGAAAAAACACGGTTCTTCGATATAAGGAACACTCCTAAAATATTGTCTGTGTGGTTTCGCAAGTATGTTCTTGTTAAATAGCTTTCAACAATATACTTATCTCGGAGTCTTTTAGATTGAGTAGTTTCTTCCGATTCCCGTAATATTGTCATCACATCGCTCGAATTATACACTAGGTTTGGAAGCGCTTCCAATTTCCTGATTTCATTTTCGATATTATTATTCACTTGCTTTAATAATCGCGGAGTGTATTTTCCGACTTCTTTCTCGATCGAGGATGTATACTGCGAATACGCTAAAAGACCAAGCAAAGCCATTGGAATAACAGTCAGCAGAACATAGGAAATAATTAGTTTATGTGTTAAAGACAAAGATTTTCGGCTTGAATCGTTTCTTCTCTTAAAAATCATATTGATCCACATTCTCTTTTGTAAAATCGATTGGCTGTCCCATAATCACCATGTCGCCGTCAAAACTAATATTCCCTATATTCTCCACAAACTGTCCATCATACGGCAAATCCTCCAACACTAAGTTTTTGGCTAACGCAATGGTTAAATAACCGAGCTTTTGCGGACTCCATAATGTGATGGTTTGCAGCACATCCTCTTTCAAATATGGTCTTGTCATGTTCGGAGTCGATGTTCCAACAACTTTAATGTCTCCAGATTTTCCGTAATCCTTTAACGCCTGCGCAATAGCAGGCGGGTTCACTGTCGATATACCAATGATCCCTTTTAGATCATCGTATTTTTTTAATAGGTTAACTGTTAAATTGTAAGCTTTGTGAATATCTTCATTCGCATACTCCACATCGAGCAGCTCTAATTCTGGATAATATTCTTCTTGCTGCACCTTTAACCACCTAATCCAATTGTTTAAATTCGCAGCAGTCGGCGAGCCGGTCAAAATAACGTATTTCCCCCTTTCTCCCATTTCTAATGCTAAAAGATCCATAATATGTCTTCCCATTTGCTCGGCATCGACCATATTGACAAAGAAGTCACGATATTTTGCGTCTGTGTCTGCATCCCAAGTGATGACTTTTATCCCTTTTTCACGGGCCTGCTGCAGAACCGTACCCAATTTTTTCGGGTCATTTGCTGAAACAGCAATCACATCGACTTTCTGCTCTATCAGCTCATGAATAACGGCAATTTGTTCCTCTTCGGTTGCCGCAGAAGGCCCTTTATAGATGACTGTAACATTCAAATCCTTCGCTGCTTCTAAGGCTCCTTCCTTTGCTGCTAAAAAATAAGGAATATTAGCGATTTTAGGAACAAGTCCAATGACAATCTCATGTTCATGATTCCTGTTGCTTTCATGATTCATTTGTTCAGTTGGTTTATCTACATAAATAACCTCATATTCTTTTGATAAAGAGCAGGATGCCAAAAGGAACAGGAAAAAAGCAAGGGCGAAAAACTTAAACGTTTTGTTCAATTTTCTCCATACCTTTCCGAAAAGGAAATTTTTTAAGATTGATTTGATGCTTATCGGAAACTTCCTGCTTCAAAGAAGATGCAAAATACTGTTCCATTGAATAATGGATGCCTTTCCTTTACCGTGATATTCAATAATAGAAACCCCTGTATTGTCCATTTTTATTTTGCGGTAATGCGAAAAAGGTAATCCAAACCATTGCGTTGCAGCAATACGGTTTACTGTGTTATGAGCTACAACAAGCGCATTTTTATCTGGATATGTTTTCGATACCTCTTCAAAAAAAGATTGGATCCGATTATAAACTTGACTTGCAGATTCTCCCGTTTCCCCGGCAAAACACTCTGCTGGATTCGTTAACCAATCTGTCCATGAATCCTTATGTTCTCTCTCAATCATTTGTACCGTTTTTCCTTCCCATTTCCCGAAGTCAATTTCTACAAGACGCTGATCTTCAATAACTGGCAAACCAAACTCTTTGCTTATAATTGCAGCTGTTGCCGATGCTCTTACTAGAGTTGAAGAAAAGACCGCGTGAAACTTTACGTGCTTCAGCGCTTTAGCTGCTGCTTCCGCCTGCTTAATCCCTTGCTCTGACAGTGAAACATCCGTCCTTCCGCAATATTTGTTGCCATCCCGATTCCATTCCGTTTCTCCATGGCGTAAAAGGAAAAATCTTGTCACAGCACAACTCCTCTCTTTTTAAGTGCTTGAATAAAGCGTTCATATCCTTCTTCATATTGTTCACTTATATGTTCTTCAAACATCACCTCTTTTTCTCTTTTCAGCATGTTCTCCCCGGCTTCTTGAATACTTCCAAAATATGAAGCTGCCGCAACAATCGCAGCCCCAATAGCACCGTCGCTATGCTTCATTTTAATAATAGGCTTCTTTAAGACATTGCTCCGTATAGTCAGCCATACATCACTGCTGCTTCCTCCGCCTGCTGTAAAGACAGCCCTCACTTTCTCGCTTGACAGCTTTTCAATCATCTCGTAAGCCATTCTTTCAAGATAGGCAACACCTTCTAAACGGGAATTGAACTACCACTAGGCTAAAGCCGTAGTGGATTCCTAAGTACAGAGTTCTACCG
>JAAROH010007708.1_pt1 | contig 48266 bp, 63 predicted proteins | sample 7248631 | NCBI WGS metagenome assembly JAAROH01 (sample SAMN09772309, study PRJNA484901) | compost metagenome | isolation source: Vermicomposting unit | place: India | reverse complement strand
AAGGTTTTTCTAATTGAGAAATGAGTGGAATCCGTCGTTTTTGCACTAAATCACCTGCCTCTTGGAAGGAGGCGAAAAAACACGGTTTCCCTTCTTGATCGATGAGTCAACAGGGAAAAAGCTGGGCTGAGGGGAAAAGCTTTTCCATTTTGGAAACAATGCTGTGAAGCCGCACGCTCCCTTCTATCATCGGCTTCCGGAGCGGCTTGAGCCGACATCAAGCCCTCTCCCCCTCACGAACGTGAAAAAAGAACAGGCGGCGTCTCCTCTTTATTGTTTTGCGCCGCCTGTCAACTTATGCAGAATAAGAAGCTGGTATGCATTGCATAGTAATAATGGAATGAGCATCAAATACAGCCAATCGCGGTCATTGATGCGCAGCACAGGAAACCATTCGATCACCGTCACAACAACCATAAAAAACAGGGCGGGAACGAACGCCCCTTTATTGGTTTGTACACTCTTAACATAGGCAACAGCGAGGCCGACCAACAAAATAACCAGGGCCACAAGAAGGTAAGGGACGATCGAATCTCCCTTGTCCGCAAACACCATATAGCGAAAATAGACGAGGTCAAACAGGACAAACACGATGAGAACGAGCTGCACCGAATTCCAGAGGGAACGAAAAAAACCGAGGCCAAATCGGTGAATGGTCAAATAGGCAAAAAACCCGGCTTGGCTGATGACGCTAAAAATAAAACCGACGCCAATATGCCAAAACAACACCGCGAGCAGCTCTACGATCTCCAAGCGGACAAAGAGATGCGCAAATTCCTTCCCGTTTAAAATCATGCCAACGGCTGCCGTGGCAATGCCGCCTATCAGCAATGTAGACAAAAACAAACGCACCCATTTGCGGCTGTTCACAGCTTCATCCTCCATCATCAACATCATCCGCTTATCATTTTACCAGCGCCCTTTTGAAAAAGCCAGCTCCATTCCTCTCCATGCATATTTTTTTCACCAACATTCATATTAAGGGTGAGGGATTTTTGCAGAAAGGAGCTCATTTTCATGAACAAACACCTACCGCTCCTCTTGCTCAGTTTTCTCTTTCTCGGTTCTTGTGCCCCTCAAGAAATTAGCCCCCCTCCACCGGATTATGATGAAACGAAAAAAATGGTTGTTGACATTTTAAAAACCGACGAGGGGAAAAAGGCGATTCAAGATATTATGTCTGACGAGCAGATGAAGCAGCAGCTCATGATGGACCAGACTGCTGTGAAAGAGACGCTGCAGCAGGTGCTGACGTCTGAACAAGGAAAAAAATTTTGGGAAAATGCTTTCAAAGACCCGAAATTTGCTGAAAGCTTTGCCAAAGGGTTGCAAAAAGAGCATGAAAAAATGATGAAAGCGCTGATGAAAGACCCTGAATATCAAGGCATGATGATTGACATTCTAAAAGATCCAGAAGCAGAAAAAGCGATGATGGATGTCTTAAAAAGCAAGGAGTTCCGCCAGCACGTGCAAAAAGTCGTAACAGAAACACTAAACAGCCCGCTATATCAGACTAAAATTCAAGATATGCTGACAAAAGCGGCGGAATCGCTCCAGCAAGGCGGGGGAAAACAAGAAGAGGGAGGAGAAGAAGGTGGGGAAGGCGGGGAAGGAGAAGAAGGAGGAGGAGGCAACCAACAAGGTGGGAGCGGATAATCAAAAAGCGTCCGGATGCGAAAGGGCGCCGTTCGCCGAAGACGAACGCGGTCAGCCCTACAGCCATCGGACGCTTTGTTTTTTACGAGGACTTGGCGACAATTTTACGCGCGATATCCATATAAATTTTCCCGATCGGATGATCTTCTGCATAGACCGACGGGGCGAAGTCGTCGTCATTCCAATCCGGCTGCTGAAGCGGCAGCTGCCCTAACAGTTCGGTTTGCAACTCTTTGGCCAACTTTTCCCCGCCGCCTTTGCCAAAGACGTATTCTCGTTCGCCTGTTTTGCGGCTTTCGTAATAGGACATGTTTTCGATGACCCCGATAATCTCGTGCTCCGTGCGCAGCGCCATGGCTCCAGCGCGGGCGGCGACAAACGCGGCGGTCGGATGCGGGGTTGTGACGATAATTTCCTTGCACGATGGCAAAAGCGTATGGACGTCTAGGGCGACATCACCTGTCCCTGGCGGCAGATCAAGCAATAGATAGTCTAAATCGCCCCACTCGACTTCTTTAAAAAAGTTGTTGAGCATTTTCCCCAGCATCGGTCCGCGCCAAATCACCGGGGCGTTGTCCTCAACGAAAAAGGCCATCGAAATGACTTTTACCCCAAACCGTTCCACGGGGATAATCTTATCGCCCCTTACTGTCGGGCGCTCGGTAATTCCCATCATGTCAGGCACACTAAATCCATAAATATCGGCGTCAATTAGCCCCACTTTTTTGCCGAGGCGAGCGAGGGCAATGGCCAAATTGACAGAGACGGTCGATTTGCCGACTCCTCCTTTGCCGCTGGCAATGGCAATATACGTCGTTTTCGGCTTGTGCTGACGATATTTTTCAACTGTTTCGCGCGGCAATTCAGCAAACCGCAGCCCAACAGTCGCTGCCCCCGCGTTTTTCAACTGCTGAACGATCTCCATCTGCAAGCGGAGCTGCTCAGGCGTTCCTGTTTTGGCGAGGGCAATTTTCACGCTGACATGGTTTTTCTCTTCCTTGATTTTAATTTCTTGAATGGCATTCGTTTCTTGAAAGGTTTTATTTAAGAACGGATCTTTCATTTTTTCAAGAATGGCTCGCACGTCATTTGCTGTCAGCATCGTCTTCACCAACCTTTTCACAATCGATGGTTGCTTCTATACGCATCATATCATAAACGGGCAGGCGGCTGCCATGTTGCCGCTCGATTCCGCGAAAACATCACGATCGGCTTCAAACCTTCTCGCTAGCGGACGACTTATGACCAAATCGGGCTAGGGCATCAGCTTTTTTTCGCCAACGTGGCAAAAAGCACAACTCCCCGCTATTCACGGGGAGTCGGTTCATTTGAAAAATAGCGCAGCACCCCTTTGTAAATCGAGGCGGCCAACTTTGTTTGATAATGGTCCGAGGCGAGCAGCTCCCGTTCGTCTGGGTTCGATAAAAAGCCGACCTCAACAAGCGCCCCTGGAATCTTGGCGTGCTTTAACAAATAAACCGTATCGATCATCTTCGCCGATCGATCGGTATTTTCCAAATTGCGCCGTAGTTCAGCTTGGATGAACTTGGCCAAGCGTTCATTTTCAATCAATGAACCGTAATAAAACGTCTGCGCTCCTCGCCAGCGGGGGGAGGGAATGGCATTGAGATGGATGCTGATGAATAGATCGGCCTCCGCTTGGTTGATCAAAGCGGTGCGCTCACGCAAGTCCTCCGTTTTGCGCCGGCTGTAACCGCGCGTTGACGGGCTGGCCAAGTCGCGGTCTGTTTCGCGCGTCATGAGAACGAGCGCCCCTTGCTGTTGCAAATAGTCGCGCAGTTTTTTCGCGACGCTCAAGGCAATTTCTTTTTCCAGCACTTCGCCGCCAACGGCGCCGCCATCCGGTCCGCCGTGGCCGGGGTCCAATACGATGATTCTCCCGGAGAGCGGGAGATTCCATGGCTTTGTTGAGGTCAAATCGGAAAATAGAGATAGAAATAGAAAAAGCGCTGTGATCGTGACGACAGCCAAAATGGCCAGCCACTTCCACTTTTTGTTCATTGTTTCTCCTCCCGCGCGTTTCCCTTCTCTATCTTATATGGGACAAGGCGCGGGAATAGAACTCGTTTAGCGAAGTTTTAACCGGCGCCGTTTTTTTCCCCGTTCAAATCCTTCCATCCACCAACCGCCAATATAGTGTTCACACGCATAGTAGAGCGACTGGCTCACGAGGTCTTCGTCGATGCCGCCCCAGAAACAAAGAAAATCAAACAAAGTGTCGACTAAGTACTTCTCTTCCTGAACACAGCGCCGGCGCACGCTGTCCGCCTTCTCTCCGTAATAGCCAAACCGGCTGTAACGGGCGCCGAGCAAGTAGGCTTCAATGGCCAAGTCGATGCAACCTTCCTCGACAACGGACGGAAACACCCGATAGGTTGTATAGAAGGAAAGAAAGTGCTCAAGCACTTTCGCCCGCAGCTTCTCCAACGATAATTCGCGCAGCATGTTCCGTTCGTAGCGCAATTGCTTTTCCTGCCTTTTCTCCGCCAATGAAGTGATGACGGCCATCGTCTTTCACGCTCCTTTACGATGTAGTGTTTAACGATCAGGCGCATTCATACGTGCGGACAAAAGGCAGAAATCAGCAAAAAACCCAGCCAGAAACGACAACAAAAACACCCCGACGCTAAGCACAAGGGTGTTGGGCACAACCTGTAGATGGCTGGTGAAAAACGGTGGTTTCCTTTGAAGGCCGGTGAAAAGGCGCTGTCACACTAATTGGAGGCATTTTCATTCAGAAAAGAAAGCTGATTGTGTGAGGTTTCTCTCATTGAGAAATGGGTGGAACTCAGCAGTATTTTTCCTTAAATCACCAACCTTTTTGATCAATGAATAAAATCGGGCCGTGTGGCAACTGAAAAAGGCCCCCAATCGATAACGATTGGGAGCCCGAACCGAAAGGCTTGTTTTAGCGCTTCGAGAACTGCGGAGCGCGGCGGGCGCCTTTGAGCCCGTATTTTTTCCGCTCTTTGACGCGGGCATCGCGCGTCAGCAAGCCAGCGCGCTTCAGCACCGCGCGGAATTCCGGATCCACTTCAAGCAGGGCGCGAGCGATGCCGTGGCGAATGGCGCCCGCTTGGCCAGCAAATCCGCCGCCTTGAACATTGACCAAAACGTCATAGCTGCCGAGCGTTTCCGTCAACACAAGCGGCTGTTTCACCATTTCGATGAGCGCTTCCGACGGAATATATTCGCGAATATCTCTTTTATTGACGATGATGCGTCCATCGCCCGGAACAAGGCGGACGCGGGCAACCGAGCTTTTGCGACGACCTGTGCCGTAATATTGTACTTGTGCCAACACCAATACCCTCCCTTATCAATTATCCGCGAAGTTCGTATACTTCCGGTTTTTGCGCTTGATGCGGATGTTCGCTTCCGCGGTACACGTGCAGTTTTTTGAACATTTGACGGCCAAGGCTGCCTTTTGGAAGCATGCCACGCACCGCCCGTTCAATCATTTGTTCCGGGTAATTTGTGCGCATTTCAAGCGCGGTTCTCACTTTCAAACCGCCCGGATACAAGCTGTGGCGATAATACAGCTTTTTCGTTAGTTTTTTCCCTGTCAGCTCGACTTTGTCCGCATTGATCACGATGACGTGATCCCCGCAATCGACATGCGGAGTGAAGATCGGTTTATGCTTGCCGCGCAACAGCGCCGCTACTTCGCTGGCCAAACGACCTAACGTCTTGCCAGCTGCGTCGACAACGTACCATTTACGCTCTACTTCCTTCGGTTTTGCCATGTAAGTCGTACGCAATGCCTTTCCCTCCTAAATCATAAAAAGTGAACGAATAAGGTTAGCTCTTTATTTCAACACGATTTGCTGTCCGGGGCTAATCGTGGAAAATACATGCCATATGATATAATAGCCTGCTGGAACGCCGATGTCAAGAAGATGTTACACGAGGATTCGTTGTCATCGTTCCTCTCGTGGCGATGGAGGTGGAAAATCAAGTTGCCTCCGGCGCTTATTCCTTAAGCTCTCGGGCCACGGAAAAGCTCCCGGAGCCGAAGCGCCCTTGTCGCAGCGCTCTTGGCGGAGCGGAAGAGGCGACCTCAAGCTACTGATCGAAATGTTCGTCTCCGTAGTATACGCGCCACAAGTACAGTCCCTGCGCCGGCGCCGTCGGACCAGCAAGCCGGCGGTCCTTAGCGGCAAGCAGCCATTCGATGTCAGACGGCGAACGTTTCCCTTGGCCGACCTCAAGCACCGTGCCGACGATAATGCGCACCATATTATATAAAAAACCGCTGCCGATCAAACGAAATTGAAGCATTGGGCCGTCCGCTTCCACTTCGGCATGGTAAATGGTGCGCACACGGTCCTCCATCGCTGTTTTGGCCGAACAAAAGCCCGTAAAATCGTGTGTCCCCTTCAGCGGGACGAGCGCCTCATTCATGGCGTCTATGTGGAGCGGATACGGGTGCCATGCGCAGTAATGGCGGCGAAAGACGTCGCGCTCGGCCGCGGTCCATACGTTATAGCGATACTCTTTCGCTTTGGCGGAAAATCGGGCGTGGAAGGCGGAATCGGTCTCAGCAGCTGAACGAACGACAATATCATCGGGCAGCTGGGCGTTCAACGCTTTTTTCCATTGCTCAGGAGAAAGGGAAAGCGGCGTGTCAAAGTGGATGACTTGCCCGTAAGCATGAACACCGGCATCGGTTCGTCCGGAAGCTGCCACGCGCACTTCCTTTCCCTTGTGCATTCGCTTGAGCACGCGTTCCAGTTCGCCTTGCACCGTCCGTTTTCCCGGCTGAATTTGGTAGCCAAAAAAATGGGTGCCGTCATACGCGATCACACATTTTATCCTTCGCACCATGGCTTTCCTCCGCTATGAGCGTAGTAGACAAAGCAGAATGGCAAGCAGCACAACCGCCGCGAAACAGACCGTATCCGTCCGTTTCCAAGCGAGCTGGCGAAATTTCGTCCGTCCTTCCCCGCCGCGATAGCCGCGCGCCTCCATGGCTGTCGCCAGCTCATCAGCTCGTTTGAATGAGCTGATAAACAAGGGAACGAGCAGCGAGACGATCGCTTTCATCCGCTCGGAAAAGCGACCGCCGGAGAAGTCGACCCCGCGGGCCGCCTGCGCCTTCATGATTTTTTCCGTCTCTTCCATAAGGGTCGGAATAAAACGGAGCGAAATGGCCATCATCAAGGCGAGCTCATGGACGGGGACGCGCATCTTTTTGAGCGGCCCGAGCAAACTCTCGACGCCGTCGGTCACCTCAATCGGCGTCGTCGTCAGCGTCAGCATCGTCGTCATCAGCACAAGCAGCAAAAACCGGAGCGAAATAAAGATGCCTTGCCGAACGCCTTCCTCATAAATCGTCAACACACCGATTCGATAGAGCACATCCCCTTCTTTTGTCATCCATACATGCAAAACGAAGGTAAACAGCACCACCCATATCACCGGCCTCAACCCACGCATGATATAGGAAAACGGGATGCGCGACAGGGCGGCGAACAAGAACGCAAACACGGACAACAGGGCATAGGTCGCAGCATTATTGGCCAAAAACACAATCAAGACATAGGCGAACACAATGAGCAGCTTGGCGCGCGGATCAAGGCGATGAATGATCGATTGTCCGGGCACGTATTGCCCGATAATCAAATGATTACTCATGAGCGCTCACCCTAGAAAACCAGTCGCGAATCGCTTCGGCCGCCTGTTCGATCGTTAAACATGGCGACGGAATGGTGACGCCAAACCGCCTTTCCAACGCCCGTTTCAACTTGACGGTCTCCGGCACGCTTAAACCGATGGCCGCCAGCCGCTCGGCGTCGCGAAATACTTCCTCCGGGGTCCCTTGGCCCCACACCGTTCCTTCGTGCATCACGATCAGCTCATCGGCATACCGAGCCGCATCTTCCATACTATGCGTTACCAATACGGTCGTTAGCCGCTTTTCGCGATGGAGACGGTAAAACATCTCCATAATCTCCCTCCGCCCCCGCGGATCCAACCCGGCGGTCGGCTCGTCGAGCACCAGCACTTCCGGCTCAAGCGCGAGCACGCCGGCGATGGCGACGCGCCGCATCTGTCCACCGCTTAAGTCAAACGGCGATTTGGCAAGCGTTTCATCGTCCAACCCGACCAACCGGATGAGCTCCCTTGCTTTCCGCTTGGCTTCTTCCTCGGGAACGCCGAAATTCAGCGGACCAAAGCAAATATCTTTTTCAACCGTCTCTTCAAACAGTTGGTGCTCCGGGAATTGAAACACGATCCCGACCTTTTTGCGGAGCGGTTTGAGCTGCTTGGGCCGTTTGCCGCTTGTGATCGTCTCTTCGCCAATTTTCACCGTGCCGCTTGTCGGCTGCAAGAGGCCGTTCAAGTGCTGAAGGAGCGTCGATTTGCCCGAACCGGTATGGCCGACGATGGCGACATACGCTCCGCTTCGAATCGTGACGTTGACGTGATATAGGGCGCGGCGGGCAAGCGGAGAGCGGGCATTGTATATGTGCTCTACGTTTTCGAATACAATGTCCATAGCTCCTCGACCAACTCCTCCATGGTAAAATACCCTAGCCTCAGCGGCAGCCCTTGTTCCCGCAAGCGGCTGCCCATTTTTACCGCAAACGGCAAATCAAGACCGATGCGTTCCAATTTGCTGCCGAGCCGAAAGATTTGCTCAGGCGTCCCTTCCGCCATCACTTCCCCTTTGTTCATGACGATCAGGCGATCGGCCTTGGCCGCTTCTTCAAGATCATGGGTGATCGACAAGACGGTGATGCGATGCTGGCGGTTCAGGCGGCGCACCGTCTCCAACACTTCATCGCGCCCTCGAGGATCCAGCATGGATGTCGCTTCATCCAAGATGATCATATCGGGGCGAAGCGCCAAAATGCCGGCGATGGCGACGCGCTGTTTTTGCCCGCCGGAAAGCCGATGCGGCTCATGTTGAAGGAACGGCTCCATATGCACTTGACGGACCGCTTCATCGATGCGCCAAGCCATCTCAGCACGCGGAATGCCGTTGTTTTCCAAGCCAAAAGCGATGTCGTCCTCGACCGTCGTGCCGACAAACTGATTGTCTGGATTTTGAAACACCATGCCTACGCGACGGCGCACATCCCACACCGTCGTTTCATCCAGTGGGCGGCCAAACAGACGAATCACGCCCCGCTCCGGCCGAAGCAAGCCGATCAGCAGACGAGCGATCGTGGACTTGCCGGATCCATTATGGCCGACGATCGCCAGCCATTCCCCGCGTTCGGCTTGAAAGCTGACGTGTTGAACCGCATACTCCGACTGATTTGGATAACGAAAACATACTTCTTCCAGCGACAAGATCGGTTCGGCCATGATCGTTTCCCCTTGCTCCCGCCGCGTTTGCCGATGCGGCTTTTAAGATATGGTAAACAAAAAAAGGGCATAGATCCAGTTCAAACGAAACTGTCTCGCCCTTGTTGAATGAAACCGTTACACGAGTTCAATAATCACCATCGGCGCCCCGTCACCGCGGCGAGGACCAAGTTTCAAAATGCGCGTATAGCCGCCTTGGCGATCTTGGTAGCGCGGCGCAATGTCGCTGAACAGCTTTTGCAACGCATCTTGGCCCGTTTCGCTGTTGGCGACTTCCTTGCGGATGAACGCCGCTGCTTGGCGACGGGCATGCAAATCGCCGCGTTTGCCAAGCGTAATCATTTTTTCCATCACCGAGCGCAATTCTTTGGCCCGCGCTTCCGTCGTTTCGATGCGTTCATTGATGATCAGGTCAGTGGTTAAATCACGAAGCAACGCTTTCCGTTGCGAGGTCGTGCGTCCTAACTTTCTGTACGACATCAAATGTCCCTCCCTTTTAGAGTGATGCAGTTCTTTGCTGCTGATCGCACCGGCCGCACCGCAAAAGATATGGCCAAAGCACGGCGCCGCTTTCGCCAAAGGGCGGCTCTTAATCGTCTTTGCGCAAGCTGAGACCCAGCTCAGCGAGCTTCGCTTTGACCTCCTCAAGCGATTTGCGGCCAAGGTTCCGCACTTTCATCATATCTTCTTCCGTTTTTTGCGTGAGCTCCTGAACGGTGTTGATGCCGGCCCGTTTCAGGCAGTTGTAGGAGCGAACCGAAAGATCAAGCTCCTCGATCGTCATTTCCAGCACTTTTTCTTTTTGATCATCTTCTTTTTCGACCATGATTTCGGCATTTTGCGCTTCATCGGTCAGGCCGACAAAGATGTTCAAGTGCTCAGTCAAAATTTTGGCCCCGAGCGAAATGGCTTCTTTCGGTCCGATGCTTCCATCCGTCCACACATCGATGGTCAGTTTGTCATAATCCGTCACTTGACCGACCCTCGTATTCTCCACGTGATAAGAAACGCGGGAGACCGGTGTATAAATGGAGTCGATCGGAATGACGCCAATCGGCTGGTCTTCGCGCTTGTTCGCCTCAGCCGGGACATAGCCGCGCCCCCGTTTGGCGGTCATGCGCATGCGCAGGCGGCCGCCTTCCGCCAGCGTCGCAATATGAAGGTCTGGGTTTAAAATTTCGACATCGCTGTCATGAGTAATATCGGCAGCTGTGACAACTCCTTCACCCTGCACATCGATTTCTAACGTTTTTTCCTCATCCGAATAAATTTTCAACGCCAGCTTTTTAATATTTAAAATGATGGCCGTCACATCTTCGACGACGCCTTCGATCGTTGAAAACTCATGCAGAACGCCGTCAATTTGCACCGATGTTACAGCCGCACCAGGGAGTGAAGACAATAGGATACGACGCAAGGAGTTTCCTAAAGTTGTACCATATCCGCGCTCAAGCGGTTCGACGACGAATTTGCCGTAGGTGGCATCTTCGCTCAGCTCGACCGTTTCAATTTTCGGCTTCTCAATTTCAATCATCGATTATTATACCCTCCTTCAAAACGTCGAGACCCCGACCAAACGGTACACGCCTAACAACATTCCCCCATGAATCTTTCTTTTTGCCATGGTCTTTATCATATCCCATTATTGACAATGGGGCAAATTCTATACGAAGCGTTACACGCGGCGACGTTTTGGCGGACGGCATCCATTGTGCGGGATTGGAGTGACGTCTTTGATCGCCGTAATTTCCAATCCAGCCGCTTGCAAAGCGCGGATCGCTGCTTCACGGCCAGCCCCTGGACCTTTGACGTTCACTTCGACCGTTTTCATGCCATGTTCCATCGACGCTTTCGCTGCCGCTTCAGCTGCCATTTGTGCCGCAAACGGCGTCGATTTGCGCGAACCTTTGAATCCGAGCGAACCGGCGCTCGCCCAAGCGATGGCGTTGCCGTGAACATCCGTGATCGTCACGATCGTGTTATTGAATGTCGAACGGATATGAGCGATGCCTGTATCAATGTTTTTTCTTACCCGACGTTTGCGCGTGTTTGTTCTGCGTGCCATTCGTCAAATGACCTCCTTTGCGTGATTATTTTTTCTTGTTCGCTACCGTACGGCGCGGACCTTTGCGCGTGCGGGCATTGTTTTTCGTGTTTTGTCCGCGAACCGGCAAGCCGCGGCGATGGCGAAGACCACGATAGCAGCCAATTTCCATCAACCGTTTGATGTTGAGCGATACTTCCCGACGCAAATCGCCTTCCACTTTCAGGCGGCCGACGATTTCGCGAATGCGGCCAAGCTCCTCTTCCGTCAGGTCACGAACGCGCGTGTCTTCCGATACACCCGCTTCTTTTAAGATTTTTTGTGCGGTCGATTTTCCAATTCCGTAAATGTATGTCAACGAAATGACGACTCGTTTGTCGCGCGGAATGTCAACACCTGCAATACGTGCCATCGTTGTGCACCTCCTTGAAAATTACCCTTGGCGTTGTTTATGCTTTGGATTTTCGCAAATGATCATCACTTTGCCGCGTCTGCGAATGACTTTGCATTTTTCGCAAATCGGCTTGACGGACGGTCTTACTTTCATGTTGTTTCCCTCCTTAAATGAAACGGAGTGCGTCTTTTATTTATACCGATACGTAATTCGTCCCCGCGTCAAATCATACGGCGACAACTCCACCGTCACCCGGTCTCCGGGCAAAATGCGGATAAAGTGCATGCGGATTTTGCCGGACACATGGGCCAACACCGTATGCCCATTTTCTAATTCTACACGAAACATCGCATTTGGCAATGTTTCAATGACGGTGCCTTCCACTTCGATTACATCGTCCTTAGCCATAGGGCGGCTCCCCCTCCTTACGAATGAGTAACATGGTGTTGCGCAAAACCGAACGGACATTGAGCGGGCGATCTTTTCATTCGCTCCTCGCGACTGGGAGCTTTTACGAAACGGTTAAAATTTCATAGCCAGCGTCTGTGATCACAATGGTATGCTCGAAATGGGCACACCGTTTCCCATCCGCGGTGACAACGGTCCAGTCATCCGCTAGTGTTTTCACATGACGGCTGCCGGCGTTGACCATCGGTTCGATACATAAGGTCATTCCCGGCCGCAACACCGGTCCTTTGTTTGGTGGCCCATAATGTGGGATTTGTGGGTCTTCATGTAAGTGTTGACCAATTCCGTGCCCCACATACTCCCGGACGACGGAAAAGTGATTCGCTTCCACGTACATTTGAATCGCGTGGGAGATATTCGTCAACCGCGCCCCGGGCTTCGCCTCAGCGAGCCCGATGTAGAGCGCCTGCTCCGTCACATCGAGCAGCCGCTTCGTCTCGGCATCGATTTTCCCGACAGGATACGTCCAAGCGGAGTCGGCATGATACCCTTGATATTGGGCCCCAACGTCAACAGTGATAATATCGCCTTCCTTTAGCACTCGCTCGCCGGGAATGCCGTGCACAAGCTCTTCATTCACCGAAGCGCAAATGCTGCCCGGAAACCCTTGATATCCTTTAAACGACGGAATGGCGCCATGGGAACGAATCGTTTCCTCCGCAATGGCGTCCAATTCCTTTGTCGTCATCCCGGGACGGATTTCCTTTCTCAACGTTTCCAAGACAAGGGCCACGATTTTTCCCGCCTCGCGCATCAGCGCGATTTCCTGCGCGGTTTTGCAGCGGATCATGCAGACAATCCCCCGAGCAATTCCCGAATATCAGCAAACACCTTTTCCATGTCCTGTTCGCCGTTAATATGGCGCAAATAGCCTTTTTGCTCATAAAAATCGAGCAGCGGCTTCATTTGCTTTTGATTGACCTCAAGCCGATTGGCTACCGTCGCTTCATTGTCATCGGCGCGCTGGTATAACTCGCCGCCGCATTTATCGCACACCCCCGGCACCGCGGGCGGATGAAAAACGAGATGGTACGTCGCTCCGCAATTGCGGCAAATTCGTCTGCCGGTCAGACGCTCGAGCAACACTTCGCGGCGGACATCAATGTGAATGACATAATCGAGTTGGCGGCCGATTTCCGAAAGCATCGTTTCGAGCGCTTCGGCTTGGGCGACCGTACGCGGAAAGCCATCGAGCAAAAATCCGTTTTGGCAATCCGCCTTGCTCAACCGCTCGCGGACGATGCCGATCGTCACTTCGTCAGGAACGAGATCACCGCGATCGATGTATTGTTTGGCCTGCTTCCCTAACGGAGTGCCTTCTTTGATCGCTGCCCGGAACATATCTCCCGTGGAAATGTGCGGGATTCCGTACGCTTCGACAATCTTCTCAGCCTGCGTGCCTTTTCCGGCACCTGGCAGCCCCATCAGCACTAAATTCACCCTAACTCCCCCTAAACGGCAAGGGACGTCCGCTCTTGCCTTATTTGATGAATCCGCGGTAGTGGCGTTTGACTAGCTGGCTCTCGAGCTGTTTCATCGTCTCCAAAGCCACACCGACGACAATGAGCAAGCTCGTGCCGCCAATGCGGGCAGAGGGCGGCAAGTTGGCAAAGTTTACGAAGAACACCGGCAAGATCGCGATCACCGCCAAAAAGATTGAACCGACCAATGTCAACCGATACAAAATTTTTGTCACATATTCTTGCGTGCTTTTCCCTGGGCGAATACCTGGAATATAGCCGCCTTGCTTTTTCAGATTGTCCGCCATCTGCTCCGGGTTGACTTGAACGAACGCATAAAAGTACGTAAAAGCGATGATGAGCGCGACGTAGAGAGTCATGCCAACCGGATGGGTATAGTCAAACGTTCGGCGAATCCATAATGTTACGTCATTCGTGCCAAAAAACGATGCAATCGTCGGCGGCGCAATCAAAAACGACACCGCGAAAATGACCGGAATGACCCCGGCCGGGTTCACTTTCAGCGGCAGATGGGTCGAGTGGCCGCCCACTGGGCTTCGCCCTTCCAACCGCTTCGCGTATTGAATCGGAATTTTCCGGAACGCCTGCTGGATGTAAATGACGCCAACGATCACGGCGATGATCGCCAACGCAACAAGCAGCAGCCGGACGATGCGCAAAAACAAGTCATCGCCAACATTTTCAAACTGTTGGGCGTAAATTTGGTTCAACACCGTCGGAATGCCGGAAACGATCCCGGCGAAAATGATGATCGAAATCCCGTTTCCGACTCCTTTGGCCGTGATTTGCTCACCGAGCCACATCAAAAAGGCGGTGCCCGCGGTCAAGACGACCGCAATGAGCAAATACGTGCCAATGCCCGGATTTTGAATGAGCATCCCGTTGGCCAAATTGTTAAAGCCGTACGACATGCCGAGGGCTTGGATGAACCCGAGCACAATCGTAAAATAGCGGGTAAACTGAGCTAATTTACGCCGGCCAACCTCGCCTTGCTTGGACCATTCCGTAAACTTCGGAACGACGTCCATTTGCAGCAGTTGGACGATAATCGACGCCGTAATGTAGGGCATAACCCCCATGGCAAAGATTGAAAAATTCCGCAGCGCCCCGCCGCCGAAAATGTTCAGGACGCCGAATGCATTCAGTTCATCTTGCAGTTTTAATACATCCGCGTTCACGTTCGGAACCGGAATGAACGTGCCGATGCGGAACACGATCAACATAAGAAGAGTAAAGATAATTTTGTTTCGAATGTCACTGACGCGCATAAAGTTGGAGATTGTCCGAAACATTAAATCACCTCAGTTTTACCGCCAGCCGCCTCAATGGCTGCTTTTGCCGACGCCGAGAACTTGTGCGCTTTGACCGTCAGCTTTTTCTCGATTTGGCCTTTGCCTAAAACTTTCACGCCCGATTTGAGCTTGCTGATGACGCCCGTTTCAAGAAGCAGCTCCGGCGTGACTTCCGTTCCGTCTTCAAAGCGGTTCAATTTGTCTAAGTTTACGACCGCATATTCTTTCCGATGGATGTTCGTAAACCCGCGTTTCGGCAAGCGGCGGAACAGCGGCGTTTGTCCTCCTTCAAAACCGAGGCGCACACCCCCGCCAGAACGAGCATTTTGACCTTTTTGACCACGACCAGACGTTTTGCCGTTGCCCGAACCGATCCCGCGGCCGACGCGAACCGCTTTTTTGCGGGAACCCGGCGCTGGTTGCAATTCATGAAGTTTCATCGCAAAGCACCTCCTTATGACCTCATTATTCTTCGATTTCTTTCACGTTGACAAGGTGAGCGACTTTGTTAATCATCCCGCGAATGGCAGGATTATCGTTATGAACGACAGTCTGATGCATTTTCCGCAAACCGAGCGTTCGAACGGTGACGCGTTGATCTTCCGGACGGCCAATCACGCTGCGTGTGAGGGTAATCGCCAGTTTTTTTGCCATGATCGTTCCCCCCTTATCCTAACAGTTCCTCGACTGTTTTGCCGCGCAATTTTGCGACGTCTTCGGCGCGTTTCAATTGTTTTAAGCCGTCAAACGTGGCACGCACCATGTTGACCGGTGTGTTCGAACCAATGGACTTCGACAAAATGTCGCTGATGCCTGCCAGCTCCAAAACGGCGCGCGCCGGACCGCCGGCGATGACTCCCGTACCTTCGGAAGCCGGTTTTAAAATGATTTCTCCAGCGCCAAAGTGGCCGATCACTTCGTGTGGAATCGTCGTGCCAACGATCGGCACTTCAATTAAGTTTTTCTTCGCATCTTCAATCGCTTTGCGGATCGCTTCCGGAACTTCTTGCGCTTTCCCAGTGCCAAAGCCGACATGGCCGTTTTTGTCGCCGACGACAACCAAGGCAGAGAAGCGCAGGCGGCGTCCGCCTTTCACGACTTTTGCTACACGGTTGACTGCGACTACACGTTCTTCCAATTCAAGTTTGTTTGGGTCGATACGACGCATCGTTGTCCCTCCTTTGTAATTAGAATTCTAGACCAGTTTCACGGGCGGCATCCGCTAATGCTTTCACTCGGCCGTGGTACAAATACCCGCCGCGGTCAAAGACGACTTGTTTAATGCCTTTTTCCAACGCCCGCTTGGCGACGAGTTCGCCGACTTTCTTCGCCGCTTCAATGTTGTTTGTCGAATCCAAAGTGAATTCTTTATCCAATGTCGAGGCGCTGACGATCGTTGCCGATTTCGTATCGTCGATCACTTGCGCGTAAATGTGTTTGTTCGAACGGAACACGCTCAACCGCGGACGTTCAGCCGTGCCAAAGATTTTTTTGCGGATGCGTGCGTGTCTTTTTTTCCGAACCGCGTTTCGATCCACTTTCGTGATCATCGAATGTCACTCCTTTCGCTTCGCTATGCCGCGTTATTTACCCGTTTTGCCTTCTTTTAAGCGCACCAGTTCGCCTTCGTAGCGAATGCCTTTGCCTTTATACGGCTCCGGCGGACGTACGGCGCGAATGTTGGCCGCCAGCTCGCCGACGCGCTGTTTGTCTGCGCCTTTGACGATGATTTTCGTTTGGGACGGCACTTCAATTTCAAGCCCTTCTTCCGGCTCAATTTCGACCGGATGAGAATAACCGACGCTCAACACCAGCTTTTTCCCTTGTTTCGACGCCCGGTATCCGACCCCAACGAGTTCGAGCGCTTTTTCGTAGCCTTTCGAAACGCCTTCGACCATGTTGGCGAGCAGGCTGCGCGTTGTGCCGTGCAGCGCACGATGTTGTTTTTCATCGCTTGGACGCGTCACCGTCATCACGTTGCCCTCAACGGTGATCGTCATATCCGGGTGGAACGTGCGGGTCAGTTCCCCTTTTGGCCCTTTCACCGTGACCGTATTGCCGTTGATCGTAACCGTAACACCGGCCGGAATTTCAATTGGTTTTTTGCCGACACGTGACATGTCAAAAACACCTCCATTCTTGAGCAGATAAATTACCAAACGTAGGCGATCACTTCGCCGCCCGTGCCTTTTTGCCGTGCTTCTTTGTCCGTTAAAATGCCTTGCGATGTCGAAAGAATGGCGATTCCTAAGCCGTTTAAGACGCGCGGCACTTCATGGGCTTTGACATACACGCGCAATCCTGGCTTGCTGATGCGTTTCAGCCCGGTAATGACACGTTCGTTGTTCGGGCCGTATTTCAGAAAAATGCGGAGAATCCCTTGTTTGTTGTCTTCGATATATTCATAATCACGAATAAACCCTTCGCGCTTTAAGATTTCGGCGATTTCCCGCTTGATTTTCGAAGCCGGGACTTCGAGTTTTTCGTGACGCACCATGTTCGCATTGCGGATGCGAGTCAGCATATCAGCAATTGGATCTGTCATCACCATTTGTTTTACCTCCTTCCCAATCAATGGGTGATTACCAGCTGGCTTTCTTAATGCCTGGAAGTTGACCTTTATATGCGAGTTCACGGAAACAAATACGGCACAGTTTAAATTTGCGGTAAACCGAGTGCGGGCGGCCGCAGCGCTCGCAGCGGGTGTACGCTCTTACTTTAAACTTCGGCGTCCGTTTTTGTTTCGCGATCATCGATTTTTTAGCCACGATTTCGCCTCCCTTGTGCTATGGGATTATTTTTGGAATGGCATGCCGAGCAATGCCAGCAATTCGCGCGCTTCTTCGTCGGTGTTGGCCGTTGTGACGATCACGATGTCCATGCCGCGCACTTTGTTCACTTTATCGTAGTCGATCTCTGGGAAAATGAGCTGTTCTTTAATGCCGAGCGTATAGTTGCCGCGGCCGTCAAACGATTTTTTCGATACGCCGCGGAAGTCGCGCACGCGCGGAAGCGAGACCGAAATCAACTTATCGAGAAACTCATACATCCGTTCGCCGCGCAGCGTCACTTTCGCCCCGATCGCCATTCCTTGGCGCAGGCGGAAGCCAGCGATCGATTTTTTCGCGCGTGTCACTACTGGACGTTGGCCGGAGATCAATGTCAGCTCTTCAACGGCGCTGTCTAACGCTTTCGGATTTTGCACCGCGTCGCCGACGCCCATGTTGATGACGATTTTTTCGATTTTTGGCACTTGCATGATCGATTTATAGTTGAACTTGCTCATGAGAGCAGGAACGACTTCATTTACATACTTCTCTTTCAGGCGGTTCATAAAAGTACCTCCTTTCCTGCGTCACGGTTATTTATCTAAAATCTCTCCGGATTTTTTCGCGTAGCGCACTTTTTTGCCGTCAACCACTTTATAGCCAATGCGCGTCGGTTCGCCTGTTTTCGGATCGAGCGGCATCACTTTGGAAACATGGATCGGCGCTTCTTTTTCGATAATGCCGCCTTGCGGGTTGGCTTGCGATGGTTTCGCGTGCTTTTTCACGATGTTGACGCCTTCGACGATGACGCGGTTTTTCTTCGGAAATGCCGCGAGGATGACGCCTTGTTTGCCTTTGTCTTTTCCGGAGATCACTTGCACTTTATCACCTTTTTTTACATGCATCGCATTCGCACCTCCTTGAAACGCTGTTCCGTTCCGTTAGATAACTTCCGGGGCCAACGAAATGATTTTCATGAAGTCTTTGTCGCGCAGTTCGCGGGCAACCGGTCCGAAAATCCGCGTGCCGCGCGGGCTTTTGTCATCGCGGATGATGACGCAGGCGTTTTCGTCAAAACGGATGTAAGAGCCATCCGGACGGCGCACTCCGCGTTTCGTGCGAACAACGACCGCTTTCACGACTTGACCTTTTTTAACAACGCCACCTGGTGTCGCATCTTTAACCGTAGCGACCACGATGTCGCCGATGTTCGCATAGCGGCGGCCCGAGCCTCCAAGCACTTTAATGACGAGCACTTCGCGTGCGCCAGAGTTATCAGCTACTTTCAAGCGAGATTCTTGTTGAATCATCGACGAAACCTCCTTTCGGAATTATCTCTCCGAACTAAGCGAAGAACCATTAGAGAACAACGGCTTTCTCAACGATTTCGACCAAACGGAAGCGTTTCGTGGCCGACAGCGGGCGAGTCTCCATGATTTTGACGATGTCGCCGACTTTCGCTTCGTTATGTTCATCGTGCGCTTTGTATTTTTTCGAATATTTCACGCGCTTGCCGTACAGCGGATGTTTTTTGTACGTTTCCACCAATACGGTGATCGTTTTGTCCATTTTGTCCGATACAACCCGTCCAACGTACACTTTGCGTTGATTGCGTTCGCTCATTTCGCAAACCTCCTCTCAAACAACATTATTTATTGGCAGCGAGCTCACGTTCGCGAATGATCGTTTTCATGCGGGCGATGTCTTTGCGCACTTGACGGATGCGCGCCGTGTTTTCCAATTGGCCGGTCGCCAGCTGGAAGCGAAGGTTGAACAGTTCTTCCTTCAACGCTTTAATTTTTTGTTCGATTTCGGCAGTGGTCAACTCACGGATTTCTTTCGCTTTCATTACGCTTCACCACCAGTTTCTTCACGTTTTACAAATTTGCATTTGATCGGAAGTTTGTGAGAAGCGAGACGCAATGCTTCACGTGCCACTTCTTCAGAAACACCGCCCACTTCAAACATCACTTTGCCCGGTTTCACAACGGCAACCCAGCCTTCCGGCGCCCCTTTACCGGAACCCATCCGCACTTCAAGCGGCTTGGCGGTATACGGTTTGGATGGGAAAATGCGGATCCATACTTTCCCGCCCCGTCTCATGTAACGAGTCATCGCCCGGCGAGCCGCTTCGATTTGCCGGTTCGTAATCCAGGCCGATTCCAATGCTTGCAAGCCAAATTCACCGAAATGAACTTCCGTACCGCCTTTCGCGCGGCCTTTCATCCGTCCGCGATGTTCGCGGCGATATTTGACGCGTTTTGGCATCAACATGATTATTTTCCTCCTTCCTCGGCTTTTTTCTTAGTCGGAAGGACTTCCCCACGATAAATCCATACTTTGACGCCGATTTTTCCGTACGTCGTGTCGGCTTCTGCCGTCGCATAGTCAATGTCAGCGCGCAACGTATGGAGTGGAACCGTCCCTTCGCTGTAATGTTCCGAACGAGCGATATCGGCCCCGCCTAAACGGCCGGATACCATCGTTTTGATCCCTTTCGCCCCGGCGCGCATCGCCCGTTGAATGGCTTGTTTTTGCGCCCGGCGGAACGAAACGCGGTTTTCCAATTGGCGAGCGATATTTTCAGCGACAAGTTTCGCGTCCAAATCCGGCTTTTTAATTTCAACGATGTTGATATGAACCCGCTTGCCCGTCAGCTGCGCGAGCGCTTTGCGGAGCGCTTCGACTTCAGAGCCACCTTTCCCGATCACCATGCCCGGTTTCGCCGTATGGATCGTGACGTTGACGCGGTTGGCTGCCCGTTCGATCTCCACGCGGGAAACGGCCGCATCTTGCAGGCGTTTGTTGAGATATTCACGGATTTTCAAGTCTTCGTGCAGCAGATCGGCGTAGTCTTTTTCCGCATACCATCTTGATTCCCAGTCACGAATGATGCCGATGCGCAGACCGATCGGATGAACCTTTTGACCCACGGATTATCCCTCCTTCTTTTCTGAAACGACGATCGTAATATGGCTTGTGCGTTTGTTGATGGCGCTTGCCCGTCCCATCGCGCGCGGACGGAAACGTTTCAGCGTCGGACCTTCATCGACATAGGCTTGAGAAACCACCAAGTTGGTAACGTCCATGTCATAGTTGTGCTCAGCGTTGGCGACCGCTGATTTCAATACTTTTTCGATGATCGGAGAAGCCGCTTTTGGCGTATGGCGCAAAATCGCGAACGCTTCGCCGACTTCTTTGCCACGAATCAAGTCAATGACTAAGCGCGCTTTGCGAGGAGCGATGCGAACGGTTCTCGCAACTGCTTTAGCTTGCATATCTAGAACCTCCTCTCATTACCGTTTCGTTTTCTTGTCATCGCCGGCATGGCCGCGGAACGTGCGCGTCGGCGCGAATTCCCCGAGCTTGTGCCCGACCATGTCTTCCGTGATGTAAACGGGAACGTGTTTACGGCCATCGTACACTGCGATCGTATGCCCGACAAATTGCGGGAAGATCGTCGAACGGCGAGACCATGTTTTGATCACTTGTTTTTGCCCTGTTTCATTCAATTTTTCAATCTTTTTCATCAAATGTTCATCGCAAAACGGACCTTTTTTCAAGCTGCGACCCATAAGTGAACCTCCCTTCTGAATTGCGCTCGTTCATTACTTCTTGCGGCGACGGATGATGAATTTATCCGATTTGTTTTTCTTTTTGCGCGTTTTGTAGCCAAGCGTCGGTTTGCCCCACGGCGTCATCGGCGATTTGCGTCCGATTGGCGCTTTGCCCTCACCACCGCCGTGCGGATGGTCAACCGGGTTCATGACCGAACCGCGGACTGTCGGACGAATGCCAAGCCAGCGAGCGCGGCCCGCTTTCCCGATGTTGACAAGCTCATGCTGCTCGTTGCCGACTTCGCCGACCGTAGCGCGGCATTTGCCTAAAATCAGGCGCACTTCGCCGGAAGCAAGACGAACGATGACATATTTTCCTTCTTTCCCAAGCACTTGGGCTGACGTGCCGGCTGCGCGCACCAATTGCCCGCCGCGGCCTGGTTTCAGCTCGATGTTGTGGACGAGCGTACCGACCGGGATGTTCTCAAGCGGCAGCGCATTGCCCACTTTAATGTCTGCGTCCGGGCCGGACATGATTTCCATGCCGACTTTTAAGTTTTTCGGCGCGATAATGTAGCGCTTCTCGCCATCAGCATAGTTGATGAGCGCGATATTGGCGGAACGGTTCGGATCGTATTCGATCGTAGCAACGCGTCCCGGAATTCCGTCTTTGTCGCGTTTAAAGTCGATGATCCGGTATTGGCGTTTATGGCCACCGCCTTGATGGCGAACCGTGATTTTCCCTTGGTTGTTGCGGCCCGCTTTTTTCTTTAACGGAGCGAGCAGCGATTTTTCTGGCTGATCTGTCGTAATTTCCGAGAAATCCAGCACCGTCATGCCGCGACGGCCGTTCGATGTCGGTTTATATTTTTTAATCGCCATCGGAATGTCCCTCCTTCGTCACAAATATGAGTTCGTTACACTTCGAACAGTTCGATCTCTTTGCTGTCCTGCGTCAGCGTCACGATCGCTTTGCGGCGGCGGTTCGTATAGCCGCTGTAACGGCCGACGCGTTTAAATTTCCCTTTATAGTTCATGATGTTGACTTTTTCGACTTTGACGCCAAAAATTTTCTCAACGGCGTCTTTTACTTCCGTTTTGTTCGCTTTGACGTCGACTTCAAACGTATATTTTTTTTGCCCGATCAAGTCCATTGTGTTTTCCGTGATGATGGGGCGCTTAATAATGTCGCGAGGGTCTTTCATTATGCAAGCACCTCCTCTACCTTCTCCACGGCCGCCTTCGTAATGACGAGCTTGTCGTGGTTCAGCACATCAAGCACATTGATGCCGCTGGCCGCCACCACTTTGACGCCCGGGATGTTGCGCGCCGACAAATACACGGTTTCGTTCAATTCGTCGGTGACAATGAGCGCTTTCCGGTCAACCGAGAGGTTGTTCAAAATTTTTACCATTTCTTTCGTTTTCGGCGCTTCCAACGACAATTGGTCCAAGACAACGATGTCGTTTTCGAGCACTTTCGAAGACAAAGCCGATTTGATCGCCAAACGGCGAACTTTTTTCGGCAGTTTGTAGCTGTAGCTGCGCGGTACCGGACCGAAGACCGTGCCGCCGCCGCGCCATTGCGGAGCGCGAATCGAACCTTGGCGGGCGCGTCCTGTCCCTTTTTGACGCCACGGTTTGCGGCCGCCGCCGCTCACTTCAGCGCGGTTTTTCGTTTTGTGCGTTCCTTGGCGCATCGAAGCGCGTTGCATGATGACTGCTTCAAACAACACATGTTTATTTGGCTCAATCCCAAAAACGGCGTCGTTCAGTTCAATTTCGCCGACTGTCTGTCCGTTTTGGTTGTACAATGCTACTTTTGGCATTACGTAGTTCCTCCTTTCTTGGCCGGATGTTATTTCGCCTTCTTCGCCGCTTTCACAGCGCTTTTGACAATTACTAAGCCTTTTCTCGGTCCTGGCACATTGCCTTTAATGAGCAGTAAGTTGCGTTCCGGATCGACTTTGACGATTTTCAAGTTTTGGATCGTCACACGCTCGCCACCCATGCGGCCCGGCAAGTTTTTCGTTTTGAATACGCGGTTCGGCGCGATGGCCCCCATCGAACCAGGGCGACGATGGTAGCGAGAACCGTGAGCCATTGGTCCGCGCGATTGGCCGTGGCGCTTGATGGCCCCTTGGAACCCTTTCCCTTTCGAAGTGCCTGTGACGTCCACGATGTCGCCTTCGCTGAAAATGTCCACTTTCACTTCTTGACCCACTTCGTATTCATCCACGTTGGCGCCGCGGATTTCGCGAATGAAGCGCTTAGGTGCCGTGTTTGCTTTGGCAGCATGGCCGATTTGCGGTTTGTTGGCGCGCTTTTCGCGAATGTCTTCAAATCCTAATTGAATCGCTTCGTAACCGTCGTTTTCGATCGTTTTCTTTTGCAAAACGACGTTCGGCGTCGCTTCGATGACAGTTACCGGAATCAAATCGCCGTTTTCCGCAAATACTTGCGTCATACCGATTTTTCTTCCTAAGATTCCTTTCGTCATTGGTCACACCTCCCAATCCATTAAAGTTTAATTTCAATGTCCACACCGGACGGCAAATCCAATCGCATTAACGAATCCACCGTTTGCGGAGTCGGATTGATGATGTCAATCAAGCGCTTATGTGTCCGCATCTCGAATTGTTCACGGGAGTCTTTGTATTTGTGAACGGCGCGCAGGATCGTATACACCGTTCTTTCTGTCGGCAGCGGAATCGGACCCGACACTTTTGCCCCAGAACGTTTTGCGGTTTCCACAATTTTCTCCGCTGACTGATCCAAAATTCGATGATCGTAAGCTTTTAAACGAATGCGAATTTTTTCTTTTGCCATTTGGTTTCCCTCCTTCTTCGCCTATTTTGAAAATAGACTTCTCCACGGAAATTTCCTGCACACCGCCGTGGCAAAGCGGCCGGGTGTGTCAGCAACCTTCCGCTTCATCGCAGTCAAAGACCAACATTTGATATTATACTGGTATGTAAGGGAGATTGCAAGCCATTTCTTCGCTTTTCCCACACTTCTTCATTATACCGAGGCACCGGGCCGTTTTCAACATCGCCTCGGGAAAGGGAAGGTTGGAGGAGCTCATGCTAAGCACCTAGCTTGCTCGAAGAAAAAGGGTGAACCAACGTTGGAGGCGTCGCTCTTTTGGCCAAACAGGCAAAAGAAAAAGGCTGACCGAAAAAACGCCGCCGTTCAAGATCGCACAACTTGAAAGAAAACGAAAGAGGGTGTCCCGATCGTTTCCGGACACCCTCTTTTCGCTTCAATTATTCAATGATTTGCGATACCGAACCAGCGCCAACCGTGCGACCGCCTTCACGGATCGAGAATTTCGTTCCTTCTTCGATCGCGATCGGAGCGATCAGTTCGACCGTCATTTCGACGTTGTCGCCAGGCATAACCATCTCAACGCCTTCCGGAAGCGTGATGATGCCCGTTACGTCCGTCGTACGGAAGTAGAATTGCGGACGGTAGTTCGAGAAGAACGGCGTATGGCGTCCGCCTTCTTCTTTCGTCAAAACGTAAACTTGCGCTTTAAATTTCGTATGCGGCGTGATCGAGCCTGGTTTCGCCAACACTTGACCGCGCTCAACTTCATCGCGCGATACACCGCGGAGAAGCGCACCGATGTTGTCGCCGGCTTCCGCTTGGTCGAGAAGCTTACGGAACATTTCTACGCCCGTAACCGTCGTCGATTTCGGCTCGTCGGAAAGACCGATGATTTCAACCGGATCGCCGACTTTCAACGTACCGCGCTCAACACGGCCCGTCGCAACCGTACCGCGGCCCGTAATCGAGAAGACGTCCTCGATCGGCATCATGAACGGTTTGTCTACTTCACGTTGCGGCGTCGGGATGTACTCGTCAACCGCGTTCATCAGTTCAATGATTTTTTCTTCCCATTGCGGGTCGCCTTCGAGCGCTTTTAATGCCGAACCTTTAATAACCGGCACTTCATCGCCCGGGAAGTCGTATTCAGAGAGCAGATCGCGGACTTCCATTTCAACGAGCTCAAGCAATTCTTCGTCGTCCACCATGTCGCATTTGTTCAAGAACACAACGATGTACGGAACGCCAACTTGGCGGGAGAGAAGAATGTGCTCGCGCGTTTGCGGCATCGGACCGTCCGCCGCCGATACAACAAGGATTGCACCGTCCATTTGCGCTGCGCCCGTGATCATGTTTTTGACGTAGTCCGCGTGCCCTGGGCAGTCAACGTGCGCATAGTGGCGATTGTCCGTTTCATACTCAACGTGCGCCGTCGAGATCGTGATTCCGCGCTCACGCTCTTCCGGAGCCGCGTCGATTTGGTCGTATGCTCTCGCTTCCGCCTTTCCTTGTTTTGCCAAAACCGTCGTGATGGCAGCTGTCAACGTCGTTTTCCCATGGTCAACGTGGCCGATCGTGCCGATGTTGACGTGCGGTTTCGTACGTTCGAATTTCGCTTTAGCCATGAGAGATCCTCCTTAAAAATGAAAATATAATGGATATGGTTGTTAAGTATAGGATGCTTGGGAACAAAATGTTCCCAAGTCTTACTTACATAAGTATTTATAGCGAAACTAGCAAAAGAAATCAATTATTCGCCTTTATTTTTTTTGATAATTTCATCGGCGATGTTTTTCGGAACTTCTTCGTAATGATCAAACACCATCGAGAATGTTCCGCGCCCTTGCGTGTTCGAACGAAGCGATGTCGCATAACCGAACATTTCAGAAAGCGGCACCATCGCGCGAACGACTTGAGCGTTGCCGCGCGCTTCCATTCCCTCAACGCGGCCGCGCCGGGACGTGATGTCACCCATGATGTCACCAAGGTACTCTTCAGGAATGACCACTTCCACTTTCATGATCGGCTCCAACAGAACCGGATCACACTTCGCGGCGGCGTTTTTCAGCGCCATGGAAGCGGCGATTTTGAACGCCATTTCGCTCGAGTCGACATCGTGGTACGATCCGTCGAACAGTTTCGCTTTAATGTCGACAACCGGATAGCCAGCTAAGACGCCGTTTTGCATCGCTTCTTCCAACCCCGCTTGAACGGCTGGTACGTATTCTTTCGGAACGACCCCACCGACGATGGCGTTCTCGAATTCGAAGCCTTTGCCACGCTCGTTTGGCGAAAATTCAATCCAAACGTGACCGTATTGACCGCGGCCACCGGACTGACGGATAAACTTCCCTTCGACTTGCGCCGATTTGCGGAACGTTTCACGGTAAGCGACTTGCGGCGCGCCGACGTTCGCTTCGACTTTGAATTCACGGCGCATCCGGTCGACGATGATGTCAAGATGCAGCTCGCCCATTCCCGAGATGATCGTTTGTCCCGTTTCCGGATCGGTGTGAGCGCGGAATGTCGGGTCTTCTTCTTGCAATTTTTGCAACGCTTGGCTCATTTTGTCTTGGTCGGCTTTCGATTTTGGTTCGATCGCCACCGAAATGACCGGCTCTGGGAACTGCATCGATTCAAGGATGACGAGATTTTTCTCATCACATAGAGTATCGCCGGTCGTCGTGTCTTTTAAACCAACTGCGGCCGCAATATCGCCGGCATACACTTTCGAAATTTCTTGCCGGTGGTTCGCGTGCATTTGCAAGAGACGGCCGATCCGTTCGCGTTTGCGTTTCGTCGAGTTCATGACGTACGAGCCGGAATCAAGCGTGCCGGAATAGACGCGGAAGAACGTCAATTTTCCAACATACGGGTCGGTCATGATTTTGAACGCGAGCGCCGCAAATGGAGCGTCGTCGCGCGCTTCGCGAGTCACTTCTTCTTCCGTATCCGGAACGATACCGCGAATCGCCGGAATGTCGATCGGAGACGGCAAGTAGTCGACAACCCCGTCAAGCAGCAGCTGAACGCCTTTGTTTTTGAAGGCCGAGCCGCAGAAGACCGGGAAGAATTCCACGCTGATCGTCGCTTTGCGGATCGCTGCTTTCAACTCTTCTTTCGTGATTTCTTCCCCTTCTAAATATTTCATCATCAGCTCTTCGTCAAGCTCAGCTACCGCTTCAATGAGCTTGGCGTGATATTCTTCCGCCATATCGCGGTAGTCTTCCGGAATGTCGATGCGCTCGATGTTTTTGCCGAGCTCATCGTGATAATGATACGCGCACATTTCGACAAGGTCGATGATGCCAGAAAACTGGTCCTCAGCGCCAATCGGCAGCTGCACTGGATGCGCGTTTGCTTGCAGGCGGTCATGAAGCGTTTTTACCGCATACAAGAAATCGGCGCCGATTTTGTCCATTTTGTTGACAAACACAATCCGCGGAACACCGTAAGTCGTTGCTTGACGCCAAACGGTTTCCGTTTGCGGCTCTACGCCGGATTGCGCGTCCAATACGGTAATCGCGCCGTCCAACACGCGCAACGACCGCTCAACCTCAACCGTAAAGTCGACGTGCCCCGGCGTGTCAATGATGTTGATGCGATGGCCTTTCCATTGCGCCGTTGTCGCCGCCGACGTAATCGTAATCCCGCGTTCTTGTTCTTGCTCCATCCAGTCCATCGTGGCTGCGCCTTCGTGCACTTCCCCGATTTTATGAACGCGGCCGGTGTAGAACAGGATCCGCTCGGTTGTCGTCGTTTTCCCGGCGTCAATGTGCGCCATGATCCCGATGTTGCGAGTGTTTTCTAAGGAGAACTCTCGTGCCATAGCGGTTATTTTCTCCTTCCTTCAATATAAAGTATAAACAGATGGCGCCGCCCTCTTTTCTTTCACAAAGCGGAACAGCCTTGCTGAAAAAAGCTGCAATATATAGGAAGATAGGTGAACAGGCAGCGATCGTGCCTTCTCACCTATTCCTTTTAAGCGGCGGTCCTTACCAGCGGTAGTGGGCGAAAGCTTTGTTCGCTTCGGCCATTTTGTGCGTGTCTTCGCGTTTTTTCACCGCTGCACCCGTGTTGTTGGCAGCGTCCATAATTTCGTTTGCCAAGCGCTCTTCCATCGTTTTTTCATTGCGAAGGCGGGCGTATTGCACGAGCCAACGCAGACCGAGGGAAATGCGGCGGTCCGGACGGACTTCGACCGGAACTTGGTAGTTCGCCCCACCGACGCGGCGAGCGCGCACTTCCAACACCGGCATCACGTTTTTCAACGCTTGCTCAAACACTTCCATCGGATCTTTACCCGTGCGTTCACGGATCATATCAAACGATGTATAAAGAATTTTTTGTGCTTTCGATTTTTTGCCGTCAACCATAATTTTATTGATCAGACGGGTAACCAGTTTGGAATTGTAAATCGGGTCCGGCAATACGTCACGCTTAGCAACAGGGCCTCTACGTGGCATAGTGTTTCCTCCCTTCAGGAAAACATTCTCTTCATTTCATTATTTTTTCGCTGCTTTTGGTTTTTTCGCTCCGTACTTCGAACGACCTTGCATCCGGTTCGCTACGCCAGCGGTATCGAGCGCGCCGCGGATGATATGGTAGCGCACCCCTGGCAAGTCTTTGACACGTCCGCCGCGGATCAACACAACGCTATGTTCTTGCAAGTTGTGGCCAATCCCCGGAATATAGGCCGTTACTTCAATGCCGTTCGTCAGGCGGACACGGGCGTACTTCCGAAGCGCCGAGTTCGGTTTTTTCGGCGTCATTGTGCCGACACGCGTGCATACGCCGCGCTTTTGCGGAGACGACACGTTCGTTTGTTCTTTTTTGAAGCTGTTGTACCCTTTGTTCAACGCAGGGGATTTTGACTTAAATACTTTTTTCTCGCGTCCTTTGCGGACCAGTTGGTTGATTGTAGGCATGAAAAGCTCCTCCTTTCGCATGTTTTAAGCCCACATATCCAGGCGGTTCATCTTTTATGCAAACAAAGGTTTAAAGGCAAAAGAAAAGCGCTTAGCGAAGAATCGCCACCGCGGCCGCGCCGACCTGGATTTTGCAAGCTTTACCTAGCTTTTTCATCGAATCGACTTTCGTGACCGGCACATTCGCCTCATTGGCGGCCGTCGTCACTTGCTCGATGATCGGCGAGTCGGCATCCGTCGCCACGATCACTTCTACCGCTTTCCCTTCCTTTAAAGCCCTTATCGTTTGTTTGGTTCCAATCACAATTTTCCCAGCCTGTAATACTTTTTCATAAGACATGTAACATATCCTCCAAAGTACCAGGTTGTTGGAACACCTTTATTAGACTACCATTTTCTTTGGCGATTGTCAACAGCATTTTGCAGTCGGTGCCGCCGCTAAGGATAACCTTAGCGGGCGGCGCCGTTCACATTATTTGGACGAAACCGGGTCGCCGGCCGTTTCTTTCTTGATGGCCGGTTTTACGTTGCGATAGCGGGCCATGCCGGTTCCGGCCGGGACCAATTTTCCGATAATGACGTTTTCCTTCAAGCCAAGGAGCTCATCGCGTTTTCCTTTGATGGCTGCATCCGTCAAGACGCGCGTTGTTTCTTGGAACGAAGCAGCCGACAAGAACGAATCAGTCTCCAGCGAGGCTTTGGTAATGCCAAGCAGCACTTGACGAGCCGTGGCCGGGCGTTTTCCTTCGCGCAGAGCTTGGGCATTGACGTCCGTAAATTGATGAACGTCCAACAGCGTGCCCGGCAGCACGTCGGTGTCTCCGGCATCAATGACGCGCACTTTGCGCAACATTTGCCGCACCATGACCTCAATGTGCTTATCGCTGATTTCCACCCCTTGCATCCGGTAAACTTTTTGTACTTCGCGGAGCAAGTATTCTTGGACGGACGTGATGTCGCGCACGCGTAGCAGCTGTTTCGGGTCGACCGAGCCTTCCGTCAGCTCTTGGCCGCGTTCGACACGCTGCCCTTCTTGGACTTTCAGCCGCGCGTTGTACGGCGCTACGTACGTGCGCGTTTCCACCTCGCTTTGGACGGCGATTTCATATTGGTTGTCGCGCGTTTCGTTAATCGAAATAACCGTGCCGTCGATTTCCGAAATCACGGCTTGCCCTTTCGGATTGCGAGCTTCAAACAGCTCTTGCACCCGCGGCAACCCTTGGGTGATATCATCGCCGGCGACGCCGCCTGTATGGAACGTCCGCATCGTCAGCTGCGTGCCCGGCTCGCCGATCGACTGAGCGGCGATGATGCCGACCGCTTCGCCAACTTCGACGTCCATGCCGGTCGCCATGTTGCGGCCATAACATTTTTTGCAGACGCCATGGCGCGTGTTGCAGGCGAAGACGGAGCGAATCCACACTTCTGTTATGCCGGCTTTCACGATCTCATTGGCGATATCTTCGGTGATCATCTCGTCTTTGCGAACGATCACCTCTCCCGTTTCCGGATGGCGCACCGTTTTATGCGCATAGCGGCCGACAAGCCGTTCCTCGAGCTTGACCACCACTTCTGTGCCGTCGGTCAGCGCTCGCGCCAAAATGCCGCGGTCGGTGCCGCAATCTTCCTCGCGGACGATGACGTCTTGCGCCACGTCGACGAGGCGGCGCGTGAGGTAACCCGAGTCGGCTGTTTTGAGCGCCGTATCCGCCAACCCTTTCCGCGCGCCGTGTGTGGAGATAAAGTATTCCAAGACCGTCAAACCTTCGCGGAACGACGACTTGATCGGCAGCTCGATGATCCGGCCGGCCGGATTGGCCATCAAGCCGCGCATCCCCGCAAGCTGCGTAAAGTTCGAGGCGTTCCCGCGGGCGCCGGAATCGCTCATCATAAAAATCGGGTTGCGCTTGTCGAGCGATTTCATCAGCCGGTCTTGAATTTTGTCTTTCGCCGCGCTCCAGATGGAAATGACGCGCTCATACCGCTCTTCGTCGGTAATCAATCCGCGGCGGAACTGCTTCAAAACCGTATCGACTTTCGTTTGCGCTTCATCCAAAATTTCTTGTTTTTCCGGCAAAACGACGATGTCAGCGACACCGATCGTGATGCCCGCCTTCGTCGAATATTGGAAGCCGAGGTCTTTCATCCGGTCAAGCATTTTCGATGTTTCAGTGATTTTGAAACGCTTGAACACTTCAGCGATAATTTGCCCGAGCACTTTTTTCTTAAACGGCGGGACAGGCTCGCGCTTGCGAATCTCTTCGCGCACGTTGACCCCTTTGTCCAAGAAGTACTTATCCGGCGTCCGCCCTTCAATGTTTTCCGTTGTCGGCTCATTGATGTACGGGAACGACTTCGGCAAAATTTCATTGAAAATGAGCTTGCCGACGGTCGTCAGGAGCAGCTTGCTGTTTTGTTCCTCAGTAAACGTTTCGTTGTTCAGCGAGCCGGCATGAATGGCGATGCGCGAATGGAGATGGACGTAACCGTTATGATAAGCAAGCAGCGCCTCGTCCGTGTCTTTGAACACCATGCCTTCGCCGATGGCCCCTTCGCGCTCCATCGTCAAGTAGTAGTTTCCTAAAACCATGTCTTGCGATGGGGTAACGACCGGTTTCCCATCTTTCGGGTTCAAAATGTTTTGCGCCGCCAACATCAACAAGCGCGCTTCGGCTTGCGCCTCAGCCGACAACGGCACGTGCACGGCCATTTGGTCGCCGTCGAAGTCGGCGTTGTACGCCGTACAAACGAGCGGATGAAGACGGATCGCCCGCCCTTCGACAAGCGTCGGCTCGAACGCCTGAATGCCGAGACGGTGCAGCGTCGGGGCGCGGTTTAACAGCACCGGATGTTCTTTAATGACATCTTCGAGCACATCCCATACTTCCGGATGGACGCGCTCAATTTTCCGTTTCGCGCTTTTAATGTTGTGCGCCAAGCCCCGCTCGACAAGCTCTTTCATAACAAACGGCTTAAACAGCTCAAGCGCCATTTCTTTCGGCAAGCCGCATTGATACATTTTCAAGTTCGGGCCGACGACAATGACGGAACGGCCGGAATAGTCGACCCGCTTGCCGAGCAAGTTTTGCCGGAAGCGGCCTTGCTTCCCTTTCAGCATATGAGAGAGCGACTTTAACGGACGGTTCCCGGGACCCGTCACCGGACGGCCGCGGCGGCCGTTGTCGATCAACGCATCAACGGCCTCTTGCAACATCCGTTTCTCGTTTTGGACGATAATGTTCGGCGCGCCGAGGTCGAGAAGCCGTTTCAGCCGATTGTTGCGGTTGATGACGCGGCGGTACAAATCGTTTAAGTCCGACGTCGCAAACCGGCCGCCATCAAGCTGAACCATCGGACGCAATTCCGGCGGAATGACCGGCAGCACATCAAGCACCATCCATGCTGGATCGTTTCCTGAGCTGCGGAACGCCTCAAGTACCTCCAGGCGCTTAATGATGCGGGTGCGCCGCTGACCTTGCGCCGTTTTCAACTCCTCTTTCAGCGCGTTGACTTCTTTATCTAAATCAATGTCCTGGAGCAGTTTTTTGATCGCCTCCGCCCCCATCGACGCTTGGAATGATTGGCCGTATTTTTCGCGATAGGCGCGGTACTCTTTTTCCGACAGCAGCTGTTTTTTCTCAAGCGGTGTATCGCCCGGGTCGGTGACGACGTAGGAAGCAAAATAAATGACTTCCTCAAGCGCCCGCGGCGACATGTCAAGGACGAGCCCCATTCGGCTTGGGATCCCTTTAAAATACCAAATGTGCGACACCGGGGCGGCGAGCTCAATATGGCCCATCCGTTCGCGGCGGACTTTCGAACGCGTCACTTCGACGCCGCAACGGTCGCAGACGACGCCTTTGTAGCGAACGCGCTTATATTTGCCGCAGTGGCACTCCCAGTCTTTCGTCGGGCCGAAAATGCGCTCGCAAAACAGACCGTCCTTTTCCGGCTTCAGCGTCCGGTAGTTGATCGTCTCCGGCTTTTTCACTTCGCCGTACGACCAAGAACGAATTTTTTCTGGGGAAGCGAGCCCGATTTTCATGTACTCAAATTTATTGACATCCAGCAAGGGGTATACCTCCCTTATTTGATCCGTCGGTTTTGCTCCATGGCTTGTTTGCCGTCCATCCGCTCGAACGGCCGGCAGCGGGGGAATCCCCCCGCCTAACCGTCATGACCGCTTCACTCTTTCGTCACGACATCTTTTTCTTCGTCAGCTTCTTCCGCTTCAACCGGCTTGACGTCAGCCATAATGGCGTCCGGAACATGGTCGTCATCGTCATCAAAGTGTTCCATGTTGATCTCTTGCTCGTCGCTCGTCAAAACCGTGACGTCCATGCCCAAGCTTTGCAACTCTTTGATCAATACTTTAAACGATTCGGGCACGCCCGGTTCCGGAATGTTTTCCCCTTTGACGATCGCCTCGTACGTTTTGACGCGGCCGACGACGTCATCGGACTTGACAGTTAGGATTTCTTGCAGCGTATAGGCAGCTCCGTACGCCTCAAGCGCCCATACTTCCATTTCGCCAAAGCGCTGGCCGCCAAACTGCGCCTTGCCGCCAAGCGGCTGTTGCGTGACGAGCGAATACGGGCCCGTCGAGCGAGCGTGAAGCTTGTCGTCCACCATGTGGGCGAGTTTGATCATGTACATAATCCCGACTGACACGCGGTTGTCAAACGGCTCACCGGTGCGGCCGTCATACAGCACGGTTTTCGCGTCGCGCGCCATGCCGGCCTCTTCGAGAATGTTCCATACATCCTCTTCCGTTGCGCCGTCAAAGACCGGAGAGGCGATATGCAAACCGAGCTTTTTCGCTGCCATGCCAAGGTGCAGCTCAAACACTTGCCCAATGTTCATCCGCGACGGAACGCCGAGCGGGTTTAGCATGATATCAACCGGGGTGCCATCCGGCAAGAACGGCATATCTTCTTCCGGAAGAATGCGGGAAATGACCCCTTTGTTCCCGTGGCGACCAGCCATTTTGTCGCCTTCGGAGATTTTTCGCTTTTGCACAATGTAAACGCGCACCAATTGGTTGACGCCTGGCGGAAGCTCGTCGCCGTCTTCGCGGTTGAACACTTTGACATCGAGGACGATGCCGCCGCCGCCGTGCGGCACACGCAATGACGTATCGCGTACCTCGCGCGCTTTTTCCCCGAAGATCGCGTGCAGCAGCCGTTCTTCAGCCGTCAGTTCGGTCATCCCTTTTGGCGTCACTTTGCCAACGAGCAAGTCGCCGTCCTTCACTTCTGCACCGATGCGGACGATGCCGCGTTCATCCAAGTTTCTCAGCGCGTCTTCACCGACGTTCGGGATGTCGCGCGTAATTTCTTCCGGGCCGAGCTTCGTGTCGCGCGATTCGGCTTCGTATTCTTCGATATGAATCGACGTGTACACATCTTCTTTGACGAGCCGCTCGCTCATAATGATGGCATCCTCATAGTTGTAACCATCCCATGTCATGAAGGCGACGAGCACGTTGCGGCCAAGAGCGAGCTCGCCTTTATCCATCGACGGACCGTCCGCCAAAATCTCGCCTTTCTCGACAATGTCGCCTTTTTTCACAATCGGCCGTTGATTGTAGCACGTGCCTTGGTTTGAGCGCACAAATTTCAGCAGCCGATATTTATCTAAATCACCCTTGACTTCTTTGCCGTCGACTTCAATGAGCCGGCGCACCCAAATTTCCTTCGCCTCCACACGTTCGACAATGCCGCGGTGCTTGCAAATGACCGCCGCGCCGGAGTCTTTCGCCGAGACGTACTCCATGCCCGTGCCGACGATCGGCGCTTCCGGCTCGAGCAGCGGCACCGCTTGCCGCTGCATGTTGGCTCCCATCAACGCGCGGTTCGAGTCGTCGTTTTCCAAAAACGGAATGCAAGCGGTCGCGGCCGAAACGACTTGTTTGGGCGAAACGTCCATGTAGTCGACGCGGTCGCGCTTGACAACGATGTTTTCGCCGCGGAAACGGGCAACGACGTTTTCCTCTAGGAACGTCCCGTCTTCGGCAAGCGGCACGTTCGCTTGCGCCACAACATAGTTATCTTCTTCGTCCGCCGTCAAATAATCAATATGGTCGGTTACTCTCCCTGTTTCCGGGTCAACGCGCCGGTACGGCGTCTCAATAAAGCCGAACTTGTTCACTTTCGCGTAGGTCGACAACGAGTTGATGAGGCCGATGTTCGGACCTTCCGGCGTCTCGATCGGACACATCCGCCCGTAGTGCGAATAGTGAACATCGCGCACCTCAAACCCGGCGCGCTCGCGCGTCAATCCGCCAGGGCCAAGCGCGGACAGGCGGCGCTTATGCGTCAGTTCGGCCAACGGGTTCGTTTGATCCATGAACTGCGACAGCTGCGAGCTGCCGAAAAACTCTTTGATCGACGCAATGACTGGCCGAATGTTGATCAACTGCTGTGGTGTAATCGTATTTGTATCTTGGATCGACATGCGTTCGCGCACGACGCGCTCCATGCGCGATAGGCCGATGCGGAATTGGTTTTGCAGCAGTTCGCCGACCGAACGGAGGCGGCGGTTGCCTAAATGGTCGATGTCATCCGTATCGCCGACGCCGTGGAGCAAGTTGAAGAAATAGCTGATCGACGCAATGATGTCCGCCGGCGTAATATGTTTCACATCCTCAGCAATAAAGCCATTGCCGATGACATTGATCACTTTGTCGCCATCTAAATCGTTCGGGGCGTAAATTTTGACCGTCTGCACGGAAATGTCGCCGTCCGCCACCCCTTCAACCGGTCGGTACGTTCGCAATCCTACACCTTTTTCCAAATAAGGAAGAAGACGGTTCAGCGTTCGGCGGTCGATCATCGCTCCCGCTTCCGCAATGACCTCCCCGGTTTCCGGGTCGGCGATTGTCTCAGCAAGCCGCTGATTGAACAGCCGGTTTTTAATATGAAGCTTTTTGTTGATTTTATAGCGCCCCACGCTGGCCAAGTCGTAGCGTTTCGGGTCAAAAAAGCGCGACGCCAGCAAATTTTTCGCGTTCTCAAGCGTCGGCGGCTCCCCTGGACGGAGGCGCTCATAAATTTCGATCAACGCCTTTTCTGTGCTGTCGGTATTATCTTTTTCGAGCGTATTGCGCAAGTATTCATTGTCGCCAAGCAGATCGATGATTTCTTGGTCGGAGCTGAACCCGAGCGCACGAAGAAGCACCGTCACCGGCAGTTTGCGGGTGCGGTCGATACGCACGTAAACGACGTCTTTCGCATCGGTTTCGTACTCAAGCCATGCGCCGCGGTTCGGAATCACCGTCGCCGAGTAGCCGCGCTTGCCGTTTTTGTCCACTTTGTCGCTGTAGTACACGCTTGGTGAACGAACGAGCTGGGACACAATGACGCGTTCCGCTCCGTTGATGATAAACGTCCCGGTTTCCGTCATGAGCGGAAAATCACCCATAAACACGTCTTGTTCCTTCACTTCGCCCGTTTCCTTATTGATCAGGCGAACTTTGACGCGAAGCGGAGCCGCATATGTAACATCGCGTTCTTTCGCCTCTTCCACCGAGTATTTTGGCTCTCCTAAACTATAGTCGATAAATTCAAGCGAGAGATTGCCGGAAAAATCTTCGATCGGGGAAATTTCCTTGAACATTTCCCGCAGCCCTTCATCGAGAAACCATTGGTAAGAGGACGTTTGAATTTCAATCAAGTTCGGCAATTCCAGCACTTCGCTAATGCGTGCGTAGCTTCTGCGTTGGCGGTGTCGCCCGTATTGAACCAGTCGGCCTGTCAAGAGTGATTCACCCCTCAAATGTAGACATTATGAAAACCGGAACCGGAACGTGGTCGCCAACGGATCGGAAGGGACATAAAAAACCATCCCTATCAGTTGGCCCGCTCCGTCATTCCGGGGCAAAGCAGGCATGCTTGCGGCCGGCCCCCGCCGTCCGGGCGGAAACGGCTTTGCTTGCGTGCACCACCGTTTCGGGAAAGGGGATTTCAACACGCTCCCGGTGCGAGGAAACCAGGCGTTGAATGGGGAAAAAAAGAAAATGGTTTCTATTGCAATAGAAAACCATATGGTTCATTGCTTATGGATTTTATCATTTTTTCCATTGCACACAAAATTATACGTCTCCCCTTTACACGGGAAATGTGCCTATTTAGCATTTTATAATGCTACCACAATCAAAAAACGGTGTCAACATTTTTTCGCCTTTATGATATAATATCCTTTTTTCTTGGCGACGACTTCTACAACGGGAAACCATTCGTTCAGCTTTTGCAAAGCGGAAGGGGCGCCTTGTTTTTTTTGGATGACCACCCATAGCTCGCCTTGATCAAGCAGATGATCGCGGCTTTGTTCAAAAATTGCGTACACGACCCGCTTGCCGGCCCGGATCGGCGGATTGGTGATAATGGCCGCAAACCGCTGTTCACCGACTGCGGAAAACAGGTCGCTTTGGTACACGACCGCATTGGCAATCGCGTTCGCTCGCCTGTTTGTCTCCGCCAGCTCGAGCGCCCGTTCGTTGATGTCGATCATGTGAACACGCCGATCCGGAAACGATCGAGCCAAGGCCAGCCCGATCGGCCCGTATCCACAGCCGACATCCAACCAATCCCCCGCCACTTCAGGCTCTTCGAACGTTTCGATTAGCAAGCGTGTACCAAAGTCCACGTCGCGTTTCGAAAACACTCCGCTGTCCGTCGTGAAGCGGAATTCATGTCCTCGCAGCACGTACGTCCACGTTTGCGGATTTCGCTCCGACGCTGGACGGACCGAGTAATAATGCTCACTCACGATCGTTCCCTCCTTTTTTGCTGACAGATTGCACCGCCTTCATCCCATAGTGTAACAAAAAAGAGACCGACCCTTGCTTCGGGCCAGCCTCTTTTTTCAGCGGCGCAGCCATTACTTGACTTCGACTTTCGCGCCAACTTCTTCGAGTTTTGCTTTAATTTCTTCAGCTTCTTCTTTGGAGACAGCTTCTTTGATCGGTTTCGGCGTGTTGTCAACCAAGTCTTTCGCTTCTTTCAAGCCAAGGCCAGTAAGTTCGCGAACGACTTTGATGACCTTGATTTTTTGCGCACCAGCGTCAGCGAGGATGACATCGAATTCGGTTTTCTCAGCCGCCGCTTCAGCGCCAGCCGCTGCGCCGCCCGCTACAACAACCGGAGCCGCAGCCGTTACGCCAAATTCTTCTTCAATCGCTTTAACAAGTTCGTTTAATTCCAATACCGTCATGTTTTTCACTGCTTCAATGATTTGTTCTTTCGTCATCGTGACTTCCTCCTTTTTTGATCATGATCGTTTACGCATATCCGAGCGCGCTGTTACGCGCCTTGCTCTTCTTGCTTGTCAGCCACCGCTTTAACCGCAAGCGCCAAGTTGCGGATCGGGGCTTGAAGAACGCTAAGCAGCATCGAAAGCAAGCCTTCGCGGGACGGGAGTTTGGCCAAGGCGTCGATTTCTTCTTTGCTGGCGACGTTTCCTTCAATGACACCGCCCTTGATTTCCAACGCCTCGTGCGTTTTAGCAAATTCGCTTAAAACTTTCGCCGGCGCCACGACATCTTCATTGCTGAAGGCAATGGCGTTCGGACCCGTAAACACTTCATCCAATCCTTCCAAGCCGACTTCCGCGAGCGCCCGGCGGGTTAATGTGTTCTTGTACACTTTAAACTCAATGCCCGCCTCACGCAGCTGTTTACGCAGCTCAGTCATTTCCGCCACGTTCAAGCCGCGGTAGTCGACGATGACCGTCGCCTTGCTGGCCCGGAATTTATCCGCGATTTCAGCGACGACCTGTTTTTTCAGTTCAATCGCGCTCGACACGTTCTGCACCTCCTGTGAAAAGAATCGAAGAATACCACTTATACCGCTTGGGCGTTCAACAAAAAACCTCCATGCCGCGTAGACATGGAGGTGTCGTTCAGCGCACCGAACGGAAAACAGACAGCGCGCTGTTCTATCGTCCACATACCTCGGTAGGAAATTAAGCCGCAAACGGGCACCTACTGTCTACGGTACAAATGATATTCATTTGCTCAACCAAATGGCATTTTAGCAGATGGGCAAGCAAAAGTCAACGGTTATTGCGCGACAGCTACCGTCGACGGATCGACTTTGATGCCAGGGCCCATCGTTGACGTAATGGTGACGTTTTTCACGTACGTCCCTTTCGCCGCCGCCGGCTTCGCTTTCAAAATCGCTTCGTAAACAGCGGCGAAGTTTTCAGCCAGCTTCTCGTTGTCAAACGACACTTTGCCGATTGGAACATGGATGTTCCCTGCTTTATCAACGCGGTACTCCACTTTCCCGGCCTTGATTTCTTGCACCGCTTTCGCGACGTCAAACGTGACGGTTCCGGTTTTCGGGTTTGGCATCAAGCCTTTCGGACCTAAGATGCGGCCGAGTTTCCCGACTTCGCCCATCATGTCCGGCGTAGCAACGACGACGTCAAAGTCAAACCAGCCTTGCTGGATTTTGTTGATATATTCGGTATCGCCGACATAGTCAGCGCCAGCGGCTTCCGCTTCTTTCGCTTTTTCCCCTTTCGCGAACACCAACACGCGCGCGACTTTCCCTGTGCCATGCGGCAGGACGACAGCGCCGCGGATTTGCTGGTCCGCTTTTTTCGGGTCAACACCCAAACGGAACGCGACTTCGACCGTGGCGTCAAATTTCGCTACGTTCGTTTTTTTCACGAGCTCGATCGCTTCGGCAATCGGGTACGCTTTAAAGCGATCAACAAGCTTCAATGCTTCCAAGTATTTTTTTCCTCTTTTTGGCATATAAAACATCCTCCTCGGTTGTGGTTGTAGCGGAAAAAACCTCCCACACGAAACGCTCTTCACCTTGCGAAAAAAGTGAAGAAAGGCGCGGCAGGCAAGTGTCATTCATGGAGAAAGAGGTTGCCACTTGATGCAACCTCTCCTCCCGAGCCGCGCGACAGCATTAGTCTTCAATCACGATGCCCATGCTGCGGGCCGTGCCTTCGACCATGCGCATGGCAGCTTCAATGCTCGCCGCGTTCAAATCCGGCATTTTCAGCTCGGCGATCTCACGCACTTTGTCGCGTTTGATCGTCGCCACTTTGTTGCGGTTCGGTTCGCCGGAGCCCGATTCAATGCCAGCCGCTTTTTTCAGCAATACAGCGGCAGGCGGCGTTTTCGTGATGAATGTAAACGAACGGTCTTCAAAAACCGTAATTTCAACCGGAATGATCAACCCTGCTTGATCAGCCGTGCGAGCATTAAACTCTTTGCAAAACGCCATAATATTGACACCGGCTTGACCGAGCGCAGGACCTACTGGCGGCGCCGGATTCGCTTTTCCTGCAGGAATTTGCAATTTGACGACCTTGATGACTTTTTTCGCCACGAGACACACCTCCTTACGTCCGTGATGTGGTATTAGGGATTGCCCCTCCCACTCATCCGGCTCCCCGTCTTATGAGCCGTTTCGATATCTCCCGTTTCCGTTGAGAGGATCAGCATAATAACAACAGGCTCCCTTATACGCGCCGGTATAAGTTCATTGCTTGATGTCTCCGGTTCAGAGACATACTGACTTTAAAATAGTATCACTTTTCCCTAGTAATTGCAAGTTCTTTATCCAGCTAGATTTTTTCAATTTGGGAAAACTCGAGCTCCATCCGCGTTTCGCGCCCAAACATATCGATCAATAGTTTCACTTTATGCTTGTCTGGGTCAATAGCTTCAATTTTCCCGACAAAGTTCGCAAATGGCCCTTCTTTGATGCGGACCGTTTCGTTCACTTCGTAGTCGACGTCCACCTCAGCGAGCGGCATGCCCATCCGCTTCAAAATTAGTTTGACTTCTTCCTCCATCAGCGGCGTCGGTTTTGAGCCGGCTCCGCTTGAGCCGACAAATCCGGTCACCCCCGGCGTATTGCGCACTACATACCATGAGTCGTCCGTCATGACCATTTCAACAAGCACATAGCCAGGAAACACTTTTTTCTTGGTCGTTTTTCGTTTTCCGTTTTTCACGTCGGTCTCGGTCTCTTCCGGAACGATGACGCGAAAAATTTTATCTTGCATCCCCATCGATTCAACACGCTTTTCCAAATTCGCCTTCACTTTGTTTTCGTATCCCGAATAGGTATGGACGACATACCAGTTTTTCTCCATGAGCGAGCCTCCCTCGGGCGGTTTTTATCCCATTTTTGCGCAAAACAAAAACCCGTTGCCGGGTTCCATGCTCGTGCGATTATCTTTCATTATAGCATATCATTCGCCTGCTTATTCAGACAAAAGACGAATGAGTTCGGAAATGCCGAGGTCGACAACGGCAAAAAAGACGGTGAAAAACACCACCGTAGCCAACACGATCGCCGTATAGTTCACCAATTCCTTCCGGTTGGGCCAGCTTACTTTTTTTAGCTCGCGCACAACTTCACGCAAAAAATTTGTTATCCGCTGCATCACTCGTACCTCCACGATCGCTCCAAACTGTCTCCATCACCGGTTTGATTTGGCGATGGACCGCACGCTTGCCGCATTCTTGGTCAGCACCAGGCGCGCGCCGATCGTCTGCGCGGCAACGGCGCTGTTCGACGCTCCAACGTTCCGCCTGTTTCAGCCAGATGTCCATAAAAATTTATCATACTGTCCGTCCCGCTGTCAATGTCATGTTTTTCTCCTTGTCGCTGCCCGACACGCCACCTACAAATGAACTTCACGATATTCTAAGTATTTTTCCAGCTTCCGCTTGACGCGCTGCAAGGCGTTATCAATCGACTTGACATGGCGGTTCAATTCTTCAGAAATCTCTTGGTACGAGCGCCCATCCAAATATAACGCGAGCACTTTCCGCTCGAGGTCGCTTAACAGCTCAGCCATCTTCAACTCAATGTCCCCTACTTCCTCACGGTTGACGATCAGCTGTTCCGGATCGGTCGCCTGCGTGCCGGACAGCACGTCCATCAGCGTGCGATCCGATTCATCATCATAAATCGGTTTGTCCAAAGACACATATGAATTGAGCGGAATATGCTTTTGGCGGGTCGCCGTTTTAATGGCGGTGATCATTTGCCTAGTAATGCAAAGTTCTGCAAACGCTTTAAACGAAGAAAGCTTGTCCCCCTTGAAGTCGCGGACGGCCTTATACAGGCCGATCATCCCTTCCTGCACGATATCCTCCCGGTCAGCGCCGACCAAAAAATAGGAGCGGGCCTTAGCGCGCACAAAATTTTGGTACTTGTGGATCAAAAAATCGAGCGCTTCCCGATCCCCCTCGTGAACAAGCGCAACAAGCTGTTCGTCATCAAGGTGGCGATAATCCTTGATTTTATGTACGTTGACGCATTCCCCCACGCTGATCCCCCCGACCGCATAACTCGCTATTAGTTATTATACAGGACAAATTTTTACAGCGTCAACCGCTCATTTTTGCCCTCTTCGCCATTTTTCGAAGATTTCGGCAACTTGGTCACTGAGCGGCATTTTCGAGGTTGGGGTGTGCTGTTTGATATCGCTCAGTTTTTTGGAAATGTCCCGCTCGACCGATTCGACCTCATATAACAGCTCGCGGGCCGATTTGCGCAAGGCGCCTTGGCTGAACACCGTCCACTGCTCGGTGTAGTCGGAGGTAGCGACGTACACTTTCGTGCGCGCGTTCATCAATGTTTTTGCCAACCGTTCAATCCGTTCATCGGCTGTCTCATGCTCTTTTGTAAAAATGACGTCAATATCATAATGCTTATATTTTTTTTCATTGCCTTGCACGAGATGGGCGTCAAACACAATGACGACATGATCGCCGGTGAATCCTTTATAATCGGCCAATTTCGCAATTAACAAATCCCTTGCCGCTGCCAGATCGCCCTCTTCTTTCAACCGCCGGAGCGCCGGCCAAGCACCGATCATGTTATAGCCGTCGACAATCAAAATGTTCATCGGCTATTCCCCTAACGGATACCGCTTCCGGTACACCTCGTACATGAGCAGGCTGGCGGCGACAGAGGCGTTGAGCGAGGTGACGTGCCCGCGCATCGGCAGTCGGATCAAAAAATCGCATTTTTCCAGCACCAACCGGCTGATCCCTTTCCCTTCGCTGCCGATCACGAGCGCCAGCGGCATCGTGCCATCGAGCGAACGGTAGTCATCTTTGGCAGCCGCATCGGTGCCGGCGATCCAGACGCCGCGCTCTTTTAGCTCGTCCATCGTCCGCGCCAAGTTTGTAACACGCGCGACCGGAACGTGCTCAATCGCCCCGGTCGAAGCCTTCGCCACCGTTGGGGTCAGCCCAACCGAACGCCGTTTCGGAATGATGAGGCCATGCGCCCCGACGGCATCAGCAGTGCGCATGATCGCCCCTAAATTATGCGGATCCTCAAGCTCGTCCAAGATGAGAAAAAACGGCACCTCACCCCGCTCGGCGGCGCGAGCGAACAAGTCATCGATTTCATAGTAGCGGTAGGCCGCCGCCTGGGCGATCACCCCTTGATGGGCCCCTTCCGCCATCTGGTCCAGCTTGCGTTTCGGGACGTATTGAACGAGCACGCCCCGCCGTTTCGCCCATTCAAGCACAGGTTCGACGGTATGGCGCTGCGCCCCTTCAGCGATCCAAATTTTATTGATGTCACGCCCCGCTTTGAGCGCTTCAATGACCGGATTTTTACCGATAATGTAGTCCATCATTCCAACGCCCTTTCTTCCCTTTCAATAATGGCAAAGGAACGGCTGATCAATTCCATAATCCGTGCTTCGTTATTCACTAAAAAATGATACCCAATCAGCGCTTCAAAGGCCGTGCTGTGCCGGTATGTTTGCACATCCGTGTTTTTCGGGATCGTGCCGGATTTGGCGTTGCGGCCGCGGCGAACAATCTCTTTTTCCTCATCGGTCAGCACGCCTTCGTCAAGCAGCGCAAAAATGACTTTCGCTTGCGCCCGCGCCGACACATAGCGAACCGCCCGCCGGTGCAGCTCATGCGGCCGAACGTTCCCAGCCGCGAGCAAATGGCGGCGCACGTACACCTCATAGACCGCATCGCCGATGTAAGCGAGCGCCAAACCGTTTAACTGCCCTGCATTCTCGACTGTCTCAAACGGCATCATCGCTTACGATCCTCGTTTCCATCTCGTTCCTTGCGGCGTGTCTTCCAAAATGATGTTTTTGGCTCTCAGTTCGTCGCGAATGCGGTCAGCCAAGGCAAAATCGCGATTTTTTCGCGCTTCATTGCGCTTTTGGATCAGCGCTTCGATTTCCTCATCAAGCAGCTCCTCCTGTTTCAAGGTAAGCCCCAGTACGCCCGCCAGCTGCTCGAACTCGCGCAAAAACGCGGCAATGACCTTCTCGGACGTCGTTTTTTCCTGCAAGTACAAGTTGGCCTGTTTCGCCAATTCAAACAATACCGCAATGCCGTTTGCGGTGTTGAAATCGTCGTCCATTTCACGGATGAACGAAGCGCGGATGTCAGCAAGGCGCGACAGCCATTCCTCATCATTGTCCGTCAAGTTCGTGCTTGCCTGCAGGCGATGCTGCAAATTGCCGTACGCCGTCTTCAGGCGCTCAAGCCCGCGCCGCGCGCTCTCAAGCAGCTCTTCGCTGTAGTTGATCGGATGGCGGTAATGCACCGACAGCATGAAAAAGCGCAGCACTTGCGGGTCGATCTGCCGGACGATATCGTGAACGAGCACGAAATTGCCAAGCGACTTCGACATTTTTTCGTTGTTAATATTTAAATACCCATTGTGCAGCCAATATTTCGCGAACGGTTTGCCGGTCAGCGCCTCCGACTGGGCGATTTCGTTTTCGTGGTGCGGAAACGTCAAGTCTTGGCCGCCAGCGTGAATATCGATCGTATCGCCCAAATATTTGCGCGCCATCGCCGAGCATTCGATATGCCAGCCGGGCCGCCCCTTCCCCCATGGGCTGTCCCATGAAATCTCCCCTTCTTTTGCCGCTTTCCAAAGGGCAAAATCAAGCGGATCGTCCTTTTTCTCGCCAACTTCAATGCGCGCCCCCGCTTGCAGCTCATCGATCGATTGATGGGACAGCTTGCCGTATTCGCGGAACTTGCGCGTCCGGTAATACACATCGCCTTCGACTTCGTAGGCATATCCTTTGTCAATGAGCGCCTGAATGAATTCGATAATCGTACCGATGTTTTCGGTCACGCGCGGATGGATGTCCGCTTTTTTGCAGCCGAGCGCTTGAATGTCCTCAAAATACGCCTCAATGAACCGCTCGGCGATCGCCGGAACGCTCTCGCCGAGCTCGCGAGCCGCTTTGATCAGCTTGTCATCAACATCGGTAAAGTTCGATACATACGTCACATCATAGCCGCGGAACTCCAAATAGCGGCGGATCGTGTCAAAAACGATGGCGGCCCGCGCATTGCCGATATGAATATAGTTATACACCGTCGGGCCGCACACATACATTTTCACCTTGTTCGGTTCCAACGGCTCAAACGGTTCTTTTTTTCGTGTCAACGTATTATAAAGCCGTATGCTGCTCATACTCGTTCTTCCTTTCTTGTTGTTTCAATGCCTCAAGCTCGCTTTTCAGCCGAGCGATTTCCTCTTCAAGCTCCCGGAACCGGTCGGCGATCGGATCAGGCAGGTCGGTATGGTTTAAATCTTTCTTCACCCTGACCCCGTCGCGCACGACGACACGGCCCGGGATGCCGACGACGGTTGAATTGGGTGGCACGTCTTTTAACACGACCGAGCCGGCGCCGATTTTCGAGTTTTCCCCGATCGTAATCGATCCGAGCACTTTCGCGCCGGCAGCGATCAAACAGTTATCTTTAATCGTCGGATGGCGCTTTCCTTTTTCTTTCCCCGTCCCGCCTAATGTGACCCCTTGATAGACCGTGACGTTGTCGCCGATTTCGCACGTTTCGCCGATCACCACCCCCATGCCGTGATCGATGAAAAAGCGGCGGCCGATTTTCGCGCCCGGATGGATTTCAATGCCGGTGAAAAAACGGCTGATTTGCGAAATCAAGCGGGCAAGGAAATAAAATTTCCGCTTGTAAAGCGCGTGGGCGATCCGATGCGCCCAAATGGCATGCAGACCGGAATACGTTAAAATGACTTCCAAATAGCTTCTCGCCGCCGGGTCTTGTTCAAAAATGACTTCAATGTCTTCTTTCAATGTTTTAAACATGACATCCTCCCTCCACTTCTAAGAGACCGGTGATTTAAGGGAGCAAAGGCGCTTATCAAACTCGTTTCTCAAATAAATAAGCCTTGGCGCATCAGGGGCGCCTTTCAAACGTTCCCCCATTGCTCAAGAGAAACAACCGTTTTCCACCAGCCTCCTAAGCTGTCTCAAATAAAAAACGTCTCTGTGCCGAAGACACAGAGACGCTGTTGGCGCGGTTCCACTCTGTTTAGCGAAACGGGGGGACGCTTCGCTCGCTCGAGTCCGATAACGGAGATGCTCCGCTCCCCTCTACTGCAGAACGTCTCTGTTCCGGTTCGAAAGGAGGCTCCGAGGCGCATTTCGGATGGCACCGCACATAAGCCGCTCCCAGCCAAGACGGCTCTCTCTGGAATGCCGATGCCTCCTACTTTTCCTCGTCAACGCTTTATCATGATGAACTTGTTCCACCAAAAACTTTGTATTATTATATCACATTTGCCGCCTGAACGTGCAAAGCGGAGTTAAAATTTTTGCTGCAGCGCCCGCTCCAGCCGCTCGATCACTTTTTGTTTGCCGAGCAGCTGAATGGCAAACGGCAGCTCCGGCCCGTGCGTTTGTCCGGTCACTGCGGCGCGGATCGGCATGAACAGCTTTTTCCCTTTTTGTCCGGTCGACTTTTGCACCGCTTTGATCGCTGCTTTAATCTCATCGGCTGTAAACGGTTCAAGCTCCCGCACGTTCGCTAGAAAGGCAGACAGCACTTCCGGCACCTGCTCCTCAGCCAGCACTTGACGCGCTTCTTCTTCATAGTCGACCTCTTCCTTGAAGAACAGCTCGGACAGCGGAACAATCTCCGCCCCGTAGCTCATTTGCTCTTGGTACAAGGCGATCAAATCGCGCGCCCATTGCCGCTGCTCCTCCGTCATATCCGCCGGTAGGCGCCCGGCTTTCACTAAATGCGGCAAAGCGAGATCAACAAGCCGATCGAGATCGAGCTGTTTCATGTATTGGTTGTTCATCCAAGCCAGCTTTTTCGTATCAAACATCGACGGCGATTTCGACAGCCGAGAAACGTCAAACAAACGGATCAATTCGTCTTTCGTAAAAATTTCTTCTTCCCCTTCCGGCGACCAGCCAAGCAGCGCGAAAAAGTTGAACATCGCTTCTGGCAAATAGCCGAGCTCTTTGTATTGCGAAACGAACTGAATGATCGATTCATCGCGCTTCGACAGCTTTTTCCGCTGCTCGTTGACAATCAGCGTCAAATGAGCGAACTGCGGCGGCTCCCAGCCGAAATAGTCGTATACCATGAGCTGCTTCGGCGTATTGGACAAATGTTCCTCGCCGCGGAACACATGGCTGATCTCCATCAAATGGTCATCAATGACGACCGCAAAGTTGTACGTCGGAATGCCGTTCGCTTTGACGATCACCCAGTCACCGCCGACATCCTTGGACGCAAACGTCACTTTTCCGCGCACTAAGTCGTCAAACTCATACGTTTTTGCTTCCGGCACCTTGAGGCGAATGGTATATGGCTTTCCTTGCGCTTCCAACTCCGCCGTTTGCTCCGGGGTCAAATGCCGGCATTTGCCGCTGTATTGCGGAGCGGCGATGCCGGCGGCCCGCTGTTCCTCGCGTTCCCGTTCAAGCTCCTCCGGCGTGCAAAAACATTTGTACGCATGGCCTTGCTCAAGCAATTCATTCACATATTTCCGATAAATATCGAGCCGCTCCGTCTGCCGGTACGGACCGTAGCCGCCGTCTTTGTCGACCGACTCATCATAGTCGATGCCAAGCCATTGTAAGTTTTCCAGCTGCGACTGTTCGCCGCCTTCAATGTTCCGTTCAAGATCCGTATCCTCGATGCGGACGATCATTTTTCCACCGTGGTGGCGGGCAAACAAATAATTAAACAACGCTGTTCGCGCCCCGCCGATATGCAAATGGCCGGTCGGGCTCGGCGCATAGCGCACGCGCACCTCTTTTGCCATCGTCCAACCCCTCCACTTCCATCAAAACTTGTGCTATTATTGTACCGTTTATGACCGCAAAGTTCAAAATGAACGGCTCATCCCATCCGCGCCGCCCCGTCGGTCCGCGAACCGCTCCACTAGGACCCCAACCACGATGATGTGGCGACATGCCGCGGAGAAGACAATCTGACTGGATTGGCGAAAGTACGGTTTTGCTCGCGGGTTCCGCTTCAATCACCGGCCTTCTAGGAAGCCGGTGATTGAAGGGGGCAAGTCGCTTACCAATCCAGTTTCTCAAATAGAAAAGCCTTGTTGCACCAAGATCACCTTTCAAACGCTCTCCCGTTGCTTAAAAGAAACAACCGTTTTTCACCGTCCATCTAGAAGGCCGGTGAAAAACCGCTGTCACACACGAATCGGCGGCATGTTCATTCAGAAAAGAAAG
>JAAROH010007707.1_pt1 | contig 48484 bp, 47 predicted proteins | sample 7248631 | NCBI WGS metagenome assembly JAAROH01 (sample SAMN09772309, study PRJNA484901) | compost metagenome | isolation source: Vermicomposting unit | place: India | reverse complement strand
TGGATGTCCTGTGCGTCATGTTTCTTCTGATTCAGTTTTCAAGGTATAATAGAAATAATCCCTTATCCAATTGTAAGCTGGATAAGGGATTATTTTTGTTTTTAAGTTTTTTATTTTAAGGCACACTTCTAAAATTTTTTGTAAAAAACGCATATTAATTTCTCTTGCCTAAATACAGAAAATTTATTATACTCATTTATGAAGTATATACTTCATAAATATTAGAATATGAAGTAATAGCTTCTTTATTGGAGGAGCATGAACATGTCTTTTCGAGAAAAGATCAGCAACGTTTTTCATAATTTAACTGCTGGCCAGAAAAAGGTGGCCCGATATGTGCTAGATAATGCGCATGAATTTTCAAAAAATACAGCGGCTGAAATCGGCAAAAAAGCTGGTGTCAGTGAAACGACGGTTATTCGTTTTTGCCATGCTGTTGGCTTTGAAAGCTTTATTCAAATGCAGCAGGCTGTCTGGAATGAACTGCTTGAATCGAATTATACTCTGTATTTGCACAGAAAATCCTCTTCGATCGCTGAGAATGCGCAGGATAATCAGACGGATATTCTTGATGAAATTATGAAAAATGATATGTTCCATATCGAGAAAACGTTTAAAGAGTTGTCGCGCTCAACCTTTCGAGAGGCTGTTCATTACCTTAAACAGGCATCTAACATTCTCGTTGTCGGCCATCGTACATCCTACGCGCCAGCATCTTGGTTATCTTATACCCTTAACCTTTTGCGTGGTGGGACCAGGCTTTATCGTCCAGACACGGATGATATGGCTCAATGGATAGCGGAAATGGACCGGAATTGGGTGGTTCTGGCGCTCTCTTTTCGGCGCTATGCAAAGGAAACATTGCGGTTAGCCCGTTTTGCCAAAGAAAAAGAGGCCTGTATTATTGGAATTACAGATAGCCCTGTAGCTCCTATAAGCCGTTATAGTAACTTTGTTCTTCCTGTAGCTGTAACCGAGTCTACACTCGATTCTATACCGGCGCTTTTTTCTTTATTAAACGCATTGGTTACTGCAATATCGATTGAGAAAAACATAGAAATTACCGAGAAGCTCACGCGGTACGAAGAAACGTACGAACGTGTATATCTGGAAAAGGGGGAGAATCGTGAGTGATTTGAAAACGGAAGCCCAGGCTTTGTATCCGGAAATTATGCAGACTTTTGCTCACCTTCACGCAAATCCGGAAGTTAGCTGGAAGGAAGTTAAAACTACAGAATTTTTAGTAAAGAAACTTCATTCTCTTGGCCTCAAGACCATTACTTTTTCCGATTGCACAGGGGTTGTCGGGATATGGGAAAACCTATCTTCTGGAAGTACGGATGGAAAATCATTAACCGTGGCGTTGCGAGCCGATATTGATGCGTTGTGGCAAGCTGTCGATGGAAAGTGGAGGGCAAACCATTCTTGTGGGCACGACGCTCATATGACGGTTGTGCTTTCGGCAGTTCAACTTCTGAAAATAAGCGGATTCATCCCAGATGGCACAATAAAAGTTATTTTCCAGCCGGCTGAAGAAATGGGGGCCGGCGCTTTAAAAATGGTCGAGAAAGGCGTTGCAGATGATGTCGATTATTTGTACGGCGTGCATCTGCGCCCGATACAGGAACTTCCAGACGGGAAGGCGTCACCAGCAATATACAACGGAGCTACCCTTCTTGTACGCGGCGAAATTCACGGCACGACAGCGCACGGTGCGCGTCCGCATTTGGGGGTAAATGCGATCGAAGTAGCATCGGCTTTGCTGCGGGCGATTCAAGACATTCACATTAATCCGATGATTCCCTCCACGGTGAAGATGACAAGCTTGCATGCTGGAGATGAAGGAAGTAGTAATATTATCCCTGATTACGCAAAGTTTACGCTTGATGTCCGAACACAGTCCAATGCAGTGCTGGATGAATTATATGAAAAAATACAGACAGTTGCTTGTCATACGGCGGCGATGTTTGGCGCTCGAATTACACTTTGGCCGGAAGGCAGAACCGCGGCGGCCGAAGTTGCTGAAGAGGCGAAAGTGTTTATGAAACAGGCGATCGAAGATGTGCTTGGAGCAGAAAATACGGCGCCAGATGTTATTACGCCTGGCGGGGAGGATTTCCATTTTTATACGCTTGAGCGTCCCCGCATTAAAGCCACAATGCTGGGTTTAGGGTGCGGGCTTAAACCAGGACTGCATCATCCGCACATGACGTTTAATCGGGAAGCGCTGATTTCTGGTGCGCGAATTATGGCGCGTGCCGTTGTTCATACCTTTGAAAAAGGGGGGGCAAAATGAAGGATCAGCTTACGATTCTTGCGATGAATACCGTTGAGGAAATCGAACGAATTACGGAACTGGAAAAGCAAATTTGGCAAACCGATACACCCATGCCGGTAGACCAAATGCTAACGGCAGCCAAGCATGGTGGAATCGTTCTGGGGGCTTTTGTGGGAGAGAGGCTCGTGGGTTTTCAATATAGTTTTGCAGGTTATAATGGTCAAAAGGCATATGTTTGTTCGCATATGTTAGGTACACATCCAGATTTTCGCCATATGAAAATCGGTGAAAAGCTGAAATGGGCCCAGCGTGAGGAGGCGCTTAAGCTCGGATATGACCTTGTTACATGGACATATGACCCGCTTGAATTGGTGAATGGATATCTTAACATCCATAAGCTGGGTGCGGTTTGTTCCACATATATAGAAAATTGTTACGGAAATATGCAGGACTCATTGAACAGTGGGATCGCATCCGATCGTTTTCAAGTAGAATGGCATATCCGAAGTGAACGAGTGGCACGAAGAGCGAAAGGTGAATTGACACCAAAAGCTGAAATCCCCAAAAAATTCCTTATGGATTGGAGAACAGATATACACAATGATCCTGTTCCAGGAAAGGCAGACTGGAGACAACTGCAAGAGAATCATGTTCTCTATGTTCCGGTTCCTGCCTACTTTCAGCAAATCAAGCGGCGAAATAAGCCACTCGCCATTGCTTGGCGGGAGGCGGCGCGGGAAGTATTCGCCCGTTTGTTTTGTGAGGGCTGGGCGGTAACAGATGTTATCCGGAACGATAAAGAAGCGCCGGTTCATTTTTATGTACTACATAAAAAAGGGGAGTGTATGGTATGAGAATCAAACAAATCATTTTGCGTCACATGAAAATGCGGATGCTGCGACCATTTACCACCAGCTTGGGCACCGAATATGATAAGGAGTTTATTGTAGTAGAAGCAAAAAGCGAAGATGGATTATCGGGATGGGGAGAGTCTGTTGCGGCGATTGAACCTTTCTATAAAGAAGAAACCGTCAAAACAAATTGGCACATTCTTGAAGACTTCTTAATTCCGCTTGTACTTGAAAAACCGATTGCTCATCCGGATGAATTGAATGAAGAACGCTTTAAGCCTATTCGGGGCAATTACATGGCCAAAGCGGCGATTGAGGGCGCCATTTGGGATTTATATGCTAGACAACAAGGGATTCCGCTTGCGAAAGCGCTAGGTGGAGAAAAGAAAAAAATCGAGGTCGGTATCAGCCTTGGAATCGAGGAATCGGTGAATGAATTGTTATCGCTTGTCGAAAAATATGTACAAGAAGGGTATAAGAGAATTAAAGTGAAAATTAAGCCTGGCTGGGATGTAGAAGTGGTACGCGCCGTTCGTGAACGTTTTCCAGACATTCAGCTTATGGCTGACGCGAACTCTGCCTATACACTGGCAGATGCAGAGCGACTCAAAGCTCTTGACGAGTTCAATCTTACAATGATTGAACAGCCGCTTGCACATGATGACATTGTTGATCATGCCGAATTACAGGCGCAACTAAAAACTCCGATCTGTCTTGATGAGAGCATTCATTCTGTTGAAGACGTACGCAAAGCTATCAAACTGGGAAGCTGCGGCGTTATTAACATCAAGATTGGTCGCGTAGGAGGATTGACGGAAGCGAGGAAAATACATGACCTGTGCAAAGAGCGCAATATTCCGGTTTGGTGCGGCGGTATGCTGGAAGCAGGAATCGGTCGTGCGCACAATGTGGCCATTACTACATTGTCTAACTTCATTCTCCCCGGCGACACAGCTGCTTCTTCCCGCTATTGGGAAAAAGACATTATTACACCGGAAGTCACGGTGGAAGACGGATGGATTACTGTACCAGAGAAACCGGGAATCGGCTATGAGCCAGATCATGACTGTATGGATAATTTTACCCTATATAGCAAATCTTATTTTGCATAATCAGGAAAAAATACGGAGTGCTTGTATGACGCAAGCACTCTTTTTTGTTTACATATTTCTTAACATTAAATTTACAATTCGTTCTCAGGTTCACAAAAGCAAAGAGAAACAAGTAGTTTCCAAGGTGGGATGATGCTAGTAAAGCCTGTATTTTTAACGGTGTAAACACTTTGTAAAGATAGGTTAAAGATCGTGTAAAACACCTTGTTGTGCCTGTATTCCTCGATTATTATGAACAACGTAATTATTCAACACAAAAGAAAAAGTAAAACCATTTTACCAAAAATCTTAAGGGGGATTCTCGCAGTGAAGTTGAAGAAGCTCGGCGTACTACTTTTTGCGCTCGTGATGATGTTTTCTCTCGCGGCGTGTGGCTCTTCTGGCCAAAGCTTAAAACCGGAAGGAAACAAAGAAGCTGCAGCAGGAGGAGAACAATCTTCCGGCGATGGGAATGCAGGTTTGTTAAATGGCGCGGGTTCCAGCTTTGTAAATCCGTTATTCTCCAAAATGTTCAGCGAATATTCCAAAGAACACTCTGATGTAAAAGTGAACTATCAGGCGATCGGTTCCGGTGGCGGCATTAAGCAATTGACAGCCAAAACGGTTGATTTCGCTGCTTCTGACGCTCCGATGAAAGAAGATGAAATTAAAGCTGCCGGCGGTAACGTGCTGCATATTCCAGTAACGCTTGGTGGCGTAGCGATTGCATACAATCTTGAAGGTGTAAAAGACCTGAAATTGACTCCAGAAAACCTTGCCGACATTTATAACGGCAAAATCAAAAAGTGGAACGATCCAAAAATCATGGAGAATAACAAAGGTGTAAAACTTCCTAATGCGGATATTTTCCCAGTACACCGCTCCGATGGTTCGGGTACGACTCATATCTTTACAACATATCTGAATAAAGCAGTTCCGGATATGTGGTCAAAAGAACAGACAGGCAAATCCATCAAATGGGCGAATGTTGGTACCGGCGCAAAAGGTAACGAAGGTGTAGCAGGACAGATACAAAACACTCCGGGTTCTATTGGATATATCGAGCTGGCATATGTTATCCAGAACAATATGACCGCCGCGCAAATTAAAAACAAAGAAGGCCAATTCGTGGCTCCGTCTCTCGAATCTGTAACAGCTGCCGCAAAAGGCGCGCTGACGAATATTCCGGAAGATTTGAAAGTGGAACTGAACAATCAGCCTGGCAAAGACAGCTATCCGATTGTCGGTACAACTTGGGCGCTTGTTCCGGAAGATCTGAAAATGGATAAAGCAAAAGCAGAAAAAATGCTGACCATGCTTAAGTGGGTTGTAACGGACGGGCAGAAGTTTGCGTCTGATTTGCAGTATGCGCCGCTGCCGAAAGAATTGCAAGATAAGTGCGTGGAGCAGTTGAAAAAAGTAAAAGTAGATGGGCAACCGGTTCTTAAATAATGAAGAAGCACAAGGAAAAGCGTGCAAAAAACTCCGCGGAGTTTTTTGCCGCTTTTTTCAAGAGAATGGGGAGTGTAATCCTTGAAGAAAAGATATGGAGATCAATTGTTTAAAGGCATCGCGTATATTTTTGGTTTTTCCATTATTGCCTTGCTTGGCATTATGGTATGGGAAATGTTTCGCGGGTCAAGCTTTGCCATTGAAAAGTACGGTCTCGACTTCTTGTTTAGTTCGAATTGGGATCCGGTAGCTGAACAGTTTGGTGCATGGCCCTTCATTTATGGAACCATTGTTTCTTCACTTCTTGCATTGGTTATCGCAACACCCATTAGCGTGGGGATTGCTATCTTCCTTGTTGAGATTGCCCCGAAATGGTTTCGGGATATCGTAGGTTTCTTAATCGAGCTTTTGGCGGCTATTCCTTCTATCGTATACGGCTTATGGGGCATTTTTGTGCTTGCTCCGATTATTCGCGAGTATATCGCCCCTTTATTTATTAACACGTTAGGAAAGTTTATTCCATTTTTTGCGGGTCCGTCCTTCGGGGTGGGGATTTTTACCGCGGGTGTGATTTTAGCTATTATGATTATCCCGACTATCGCTTCCATTTCTCGCGAAGTATTGATGGTTGTTCCTAACGCGCAACGTGAAGCTGCTTTGGCTTTAGGCGCGACGAAATGGGAAATGATTCGTACAGCTGTATTAACATATTCGCGTTCAGGCATTCTCGGCGCGATGATTATCGGCCTTGGCCGCGCCATCGGCGAGACGATGTCTGTCACTATGGTTATCGGAAATCGACCGGAAGTTCCGGATTCAATATTTGACCCCGCCTACACGATGGCGAGCGTCATTGCTAATGAATTTAATGAAGCCTCCTCTGACATTTATATATCTACATTAATTGAGATTGGCTTCTTGCTGTTTGGTGTTACTTTGTTGGTCAATATTTTTGCACGCTTCCTCGTGTGGTCAACGTCTAAAGGCGTACAGGAGGCGAAATGATGGAAACGGTATTAGAAAATATGAAAAAACAAAAAGTAAATAAGTTAAGCGCCAATCTGGGGCGCCGCCGCATGTTCAGCGGATTCATGATTACGCTGACTGTTATCAGTATGATCTTGGCACTGACCCCTTTGTTCAGCATTTTAGGATATGTTATCGTTAAAGGTTTTTCGGCTTTAAATCTTGCGTTCTTCACTGAATTGCCCGCTCCTCCCGGAGAAGCCGGCGGTGGTATGGCGAACGGTATTATAGGTACGTTCACGCTTATTAGTTTAGCATCTGCCATCGGTATTCCAGTAGGACTAATGGCTGGTATTTTTCTTTCGGAATATGGTCGCAACCGTTTTGGTAAGCTAGTTTCTTTTTTGACTGATATTATGCTGGGTATTCCTTCCATTGTCATCGGCATCGTGGTTTATGCGCTCGTCGTGCTTGCGATGGGTGGGTTCTCCGCGTATGCGGGTGGCATAGCGCTGGCATTTATTATGATTCCAGCAGTAACGCGCACGACGGAAGAAATGTTGAAGCTAGTACCGAACCATATCCGCGAGGCGGGGCTTGCACTTGGAATTCCAAAGTGGCGTGTTATTATGCTTATTATTTTACCAACCGCGTTGCGCGGCATTATTACTGGCATTATGCTCGCCATCGCCCGCGTATCGGGTGAGACGGCGCCGCTGTTGTTCACGGCGTTCGGGAATATGTATTGGAGTCAGTCGCTGAATGAACCGATTGCTTCGATGCCAGTGCTTGTATTTAACTACGCGATTTCCCCATACGCGGAATGGCAGGCGCAGGCATGGGCCGGCGCGCTGACGTTAATTTTGATTGTTGTAGTTCTGAATGTATCAGCGCGTCTGATTACAAGAAAGCGATAGAAGATACGAGGTGGAGACCAATGATTGAAGCAAGAAACCTAAATTTATGGTATGGGGATTTTCACGCCATAAAAAATATCAACATGACCATTGAAAAAAATAAAGTAACCGCGTTTATTGGCCCTTCAGGCTGCGGTAAATCGACATTTCTGCGTGCGATTAACCGGATGCACGAAGTGATCGAAGGCGCAAGAGTAGAAGGCGAAATCTTGCTGGAGGGAGAAAATATTTACGGTCCGGATCGCGACCCGGTAACGGTACGTCAGCAGGTAGGTATGGTATTCCAGAAGCCGAATCCATTTCCGACGATGTCGATTTATGACAATGTGGCGGCCGGTCTGCGTATTAACGGTTTTAAAGATAAGAAGAAGCTGGATGAGATCGTAGAGCGTTGTTTGACACAAGCAGGATTATGGAACGAAGTAAAAGATCGTTTACACAAAAATGCGATGGGACTTTCCGGCGGTCAACAGCAGCGCCTATGCATCGCCCGGACGCTGGCGGTGGAGCCGGAAGTCGTGCTTATGGATGAACCGACTTCCGCCTTGGACCCGATTTCCACGCAGAGAGTAGAGGAATTGCTGTTTGAGTTGAAAAAGAAATATACTATTATCATTGTAACGCATAACATGCAACAAGCAGCGCGCGTATCCGATTACACAGCATTCTTCCTCCTCGGAGAAATGATTGAATTTGACCAGACAGAAACGATCTTTACTAATCCTCAGGATAAAAGAACGGAAGATTATATCACCGGTCGTTTTGGATAAAATATCGGCAGCCCTCTCCTTCTTTGAGTTTGGGTTGCCTTCTTTGTATAGACAATATGTCTCTTCTTCTATGACATTTTGCTGCTGATCGAAACGTTCACGGAGAACCTGAAGTAAGTTTGCTTCAGGTTTTTTTTATAGGGATAAAAAAGGTTATATAAGAATAGGAACAAGAAAATAGGTCAACAATAAAAGTACAATCCCTTGCATTTTTTTTAAAATGTCATTATAATTAAAGTCAAAGAAAGTCAAAGTCAAATCGAAGAAAAAGCGAACCGGTGAAGGAGGTGTGTACATGAGGAACATATCGGACATCATTGAGCAGCATTTGAAAAAAATATTGCAGCAAAGCAATGGTGCGATTGAAATTCAACGCAGCGAATTAGCTGATAAGTTCCAATGTGTGCCTTCCCAGATTAATTACGTAATCAGCACCCGGTTTACAGTAGAGAAAGGATATATTGTGGAAAGTAAGCGGGGTGGTGGCGGCTATATCCGCATCCGGAAAGTTGAATTTATTGATAATCAGCGCTTTTACAATGTGCTAATGGAAACGATCGGAGAGAGTATAACCGCTACTGCCTGCGAAAATATTATTGAACGGTTACGGGAAGAACGTATCATTTTACCAAAAGAAATGCAGATGATGAAAGCGGCGACCGGAAAAGTCCTGTCGGCTGTCCCGGTTCCGCTCCGGGATCGTCTTCGCGCGGAGATTCTCCGGGCGATGCTGACCACGATTTTTATTTATTAGCTTATAGAAATATGTGTACTCGGGAGGGAAGCGGATATGATTTGCCAGGAATGTCAACAGCGTCCGGCAACGCTGCATTTCACCAAAATTGTTAACGGAGAAAAGACAGAATTTCATATTTGCGAAGTATGCGCGCAAGAAAAAGGGGATATGTTCCCTGGTGGTATAAACAACTTTTCGATTCATCATCTGTTATCCGGATTATTAAACAACGCCGAACCTGGTGTTAATGCGTTTAAGGTACAACAGGAAGCGCCACTACGTTGTGAGAAGTGCGGGTTAACATATGCTCAATTCAGCAAAAGCGGAAGATTCGGTTGTAGCAATTGTTATAAAGCGTTCGAAGAAAAGCTTGACCCGCTTTTCCGCCGCGTGCACGGCAATACACATCATAGCGGCAAGGTACCTGAACGCTCGGGAGGAGCGATCAAATTAAAGAAAGAAGTGGACCGACTTAAGGAAGAGCTACGGAAGCGTATTGAGCGCGAGGAGTTTGAGGAAGCGGCAAAGCTGAGGGATCGGATTCGTGAACTAGAGCAACAAATCGCAGGTTTGTAGGAGGGAAAACATATGTCTTTCCAGAAGTTTATAACCAATGCGGTAAGTGAATGGATGAATGGCGACGGCCAGGATGCCGATATTGTCATCAGCAGCCGGGTACGATTGGCCCGGAATTTACAAGACCAGCCATTTCCTATGCTGGCCACAGATTCGCAGCTGGAGCAGGTTCTGGGAAGAGTGGAGCAGGCCATGCAGGATGAGGCGTTTAAACAACAAGAAAACTTTGAAATGATACGGATGGACACTTTGACTCCGTTACAGAAGCGCGTGCTGATGGAGAAGCATCTTATTAGTCCAAACTTGCTTTCCGAATCGCGCAAAGGCGCTGTTATTCTTAGTGAAAACGAAGCCATTAGCATTATGGTCAATGAAGAAGACCATTTGCGTATCCAGTGCCTGTTTTCTGGACTTCAGTTAAGAGAAGCATGGAAAGTGGCGGATAGGGTGGATGATATTTTTGAAAAGTATCTGGACTTTGCTTTTGACGAACGGCGGGGTTTTCTCACCAGTTGTCCGACCAATGTCGGAACCGGCATTCGCGCTTCAGTCATGATGCATTTGCCGGCCCTTGTGCTAACCCAGCAAATTAACCGCATTTTGTCCGCAATTACACAGGTAGGGTTAGTAGTAAGAGGGCTATATGGCGAAGGCAGCGAAGCTGTAGGAAATCTATTCCAGATTTCCAATCAAATTACGCTTGGGCAATCTGAGGAGGAAATCATCGAGAATCTTATCAGTGTCGCGCGGCAGATTATCGATCAGGAACGCGCAGCGCGCGAATATTTAATGCAGAATCGCAGACTGCAACTAGAGGATCGCTTGTGCCGTTCATATGGCATTCTGACCAATGCGCGCACTATTGAGTCAAAGGAAGCCGCAGAACGGCTTTCCGACGTAAGACTCGGCATTGATTTGGACATTATTAGAAATGTGCCGCTAAGCGTCATGAATGAATTGATGGTTATGACACAACCGGGATTTTTGCAGCAATATGCAGGCCAGCAGTTGACGCCTGATTCCCGTGATGAGCGCCGGGCGCGTCTAATCCGGGAGCGGTTAAAGTCAGCGATGGAATAAGCAGTAAAGAATAATTATACTTCATTCGGAGGTGTTTGTTTTATGATGTTTGGTCGTTTTACGGAAAGAGCGCAGAAAGTTTTGGCGCTTGCCCAGGAAGAAGCGGTTCGTCTAGGTCATAAAAATATCGGAACTGAACATATTCTTCTTGGCCTAATCCGTGAAGGGGACGGTATTGCGGCGAAAGCCCTGCAAGCGTTGGGGCTTGGCCTTGATAAAATCCAGGGTGAAGTTGAAGCTCTTATCGGTCGCGGCGGCGAACAGCCGACCAATATCAATTATACGCCGCGCGCCAAAAAAGTTATTGAGCTTTCAATGGATGAAGCAAGAAAATTAGGTCATACGTACGTTGGTACGGAGCATATCCTGCTCGGCTTAATCCGTGAAGGCGAAGGTGTGGCAGCGCGCGTGCTTAACAATTTAGGCGTAAGCTTGAACAAAGCGCGCCAGCAAGTGCTTCAATTGCTGGGTAGCAGTGAAGCGATGTCTTCGCACCAGCAAAACTCAAGCAGTGCGGCAGTCAATACGCCTACGCTCGATAGTTTGGCACGCGACCTAACGGCGGTGGCGCGCGAAGGCGGCCTGGATCCTGTTATCGGACGCTCTAAGGAAATTGAGCGTGTCATTCAAGTGCTTAGTCGCCGTACGAAGAACAACCCGGTTCTTATCGGGGAGCCGGGCGTTGGTAAAACTGCAGTTGTGGAAGGATTGGCCCAGCGTATCGTGAGCAACGAGATTCCGGAGACCCTTCGCAATAAGCGTGTGATGACGCTTGATATGGGGACGGTTGTTGCTGGCACGAAATATCGGGGTGAATTCGAAGACCGTCTAAAGAAAATTATGGATGAGATTCGTCAGGCAGGCAATATTATTTTATTTATTGATGAGCTACACACCCTTATTGGTGCAGGCGGCGCGGAAGGCGCAATTGATGCTTCCAATATTCTGAAACCGTCTTTGGCTCGCGGTGAGTTGCAGTGCATCGGTGCGACAACATTGGATGAGTACCGCAAGTATATTGAAAAAGACGCGGCTTTGGAACGTCGTTTCCAGCCGATTCAGGTAGACGAGCCAACACCAGAAGAAGCGGTGCAAATTCTGTTTGGTCTGCGTGACCGTTACGAAGCGCACCACCGTGTTAAGATTACAGATGAAGCGATTCGCCAGGCTGTATATTTATCTGACCGCTACATTTCCGACCGCTTCCTGCCGGATAAAGCGATTGACTTGATTGATGAAGCGGCATCGAAAGTACGTTTGCAATCATACACAATTCCACCGAACTTGAAGGAGCTTGAGCAGAAGCTTGAGGAAGTTCGCAAAGAGAAAGACGCGGCTGTGCAAAGTCAGGAGTTCGAAAAAGCGGCTTCCATGCGTGACAAAGAGCAGAAGCTACGTGAAGAGCTTGAGAGAACGAAGAACGAATGGCAGGAAAAACAAGGTCAAACTGACTCTGAAGTGACTCCGGAAGATATTGCAGCTGTTGTAGCAAGCTGGACCGGCATTCCGGTTGTGAAATTGAAAGAAGAAGAAACCGAACGCTTGTTGAAAATGGAAGAAATTTTGCATAAGCGTGTAATTGGTCAGGAGGAAGCGGTAAAATCCATTTCCCGGGCTGTACGCCGAGCACGTGCCGGATTGAAAGATCCGAAACGCCCAATTGGTTCCTTCATTTTCCTGGGACCAACAGGTGTCGGCAAAACTGAGTTGGCTCGTGCTCTTGCAGAAGCGTTGTTCGGTGACGAAGATGCGATGATTCGCATCGACATGTCCGAATATATGGAGAAACATTCTACTTCTCGTCTGGTTGGAGCGCCTCCGGGATATGTCGGATTTGACGAAGGGGGGCAGCTAACCGAAAAAGTGCGCCGTAAACCGTACTCTGTGGTGCTGTTGGACGAGATTGAAAAAGCACATCCTGAAGTATTCAATATTCTACTACAAGTGCTTGAAGATGGTCGTTTAACTGACTCCAAAGGGCGAACAGTAGACTTCCGCAATACGGTTATTATCATGACTTCCAATGTTGGGGCCGATTTGATTAAGAAAAACACAACGCTTGGCTTTACAACGCCGGACAGCACAAAACATTATGAAAACATGAAAGACCGGGTACTTGCGGAATTGAAACGCAATTTCCGTCCGGAATTCCTAAATCGGATTGACGAATTGATTGTATTCCATTCTTTGGAAGAAACGCATATTGCGGAAATTGTTCTACTTATGACGGAACAGCTGCGTAAACGCCTGAACGAACAGGATATTGACTTTGTCCTCACTGAGGAAGCGAAGAAATTCCTAGCAAAAGAAGGATACGATCCGGCGTTTGGTGCTCGTCCGCTGCGCCGCGCGATTCAGCGTCACATCGAAGACCGCCTGTCGGAAGAGTTGCTAACTGGAAATATTAAGAAAGGCGACACTGTAAAAATTGATGTGGTAAATGGCGAATTAATGGTGGAAAAAGCGAGCGAGTCTGTCTCTAAGTAAAGAGACGACGCGTAAAACGCGAACGATAAAATACAGAAGAGGCTCTCCTTGAGAAAGTATGCTTTGCTCAGGAGAGTCTTTTTATGTGAATAGGAAAGTGTATGGCTAAGCTTGTTAGCTTGCGTTAAGGCTTGGCACTAGCTGAGTTTTCTTTATAGAATAATGGTTAGGAAATGCTCAACAAAGCAGGAGTTTGACATATATAGCAAGAAAATATTGAAGAAAGAAGAGAAGAGAAGTATGGCAAAATACAAAACGAAATATGTATGTCAAGAGTGTGGTTATGAATCCCTGAAATGGATGGGCAAATGCCCAGGTTGCGGGAAATGGAATACAATGGTAGAAGAATTGGAAGAAAAAACGAAACCTGGCGAACCAGCACGCCGTGGTGTATCAATAGGAACAAGTCGACTTGTGCCCATTACAACCATTGTAGGAGAAGATGAACCGCGCCTGGCAACGAATATTAGTGAGTTAAACCGTGTGTTGGGCGGGGGCGTGGTACCGGGTTCGCTCGTGCTTGTGGGTGGCGATCCTGGAATTGGAAAATCAACGCTTTTGCTTCAGGCTTCACAGGAATTGGCAAACAACAACCATAAAGTATTGTATATTTCTGGTGAAGAATCGGCGAAACAGATTAAGCTGCGCGCCGAACGACTGGGCGCGGACAGTCCGAATTTATATGTTCTCGCCGAGACGGATTTGTTTTTACTGGAGCAGCAAATTTCTCAACTTATGCCTGCTGTCGTCATTTTGGATTCAATCCAGACCATTTTCCATCCGGATATTACGTCGGCTCCTGGAAGCGTTGCCCAGGTAAGGGAGTGCACAGCTCATTTGATGAGGCTGGCGAAGACGAAAGATATTGCAATTTTGATTGTCGGACACGTTACGAAGCAGGGAGCGATCGCTGGTCCCCGTTTGCTTGAACATATGGTGGATTCTGTACTTTATTTTGAAGGGGAACGGCATAATACGTACCGAATCCTCCGTGCGGTTAAGAACCGCTTTGGTTCTACGAATGAGATTGGGATTTTTGAAATGGGAGAGAATGGATTAAAAGAAGTGATAAATCCTTCTGAGATGTTTCTATCTGAGCGATCGCTAGGTGTGGCCGGGTCTACAGTTGTCGCCAGTATGGAAGGAACCCGTCCCGTATTGGTGGAACTACAGGCACTTGTTACGCCGACCGGTTTCGCTACGCCGCGAAGGATGGCCACCGGAGTCGACCATAATCGAATTGCTATGATTATGGCGGTGCTGGAGAAACGTGTCGGATTGCTTTTGCAGAATCAGGACGCATACGTGAATGTGGCGGGAGGCGTCCGTCTGGATGAACCGGCGATTGATCTTGCAGTAGCGGTAAGTATCGCTTCCAGTTTTCGTGATAGACAAACCCAACCTTATGATGTAGTAATCGGAGAGGTGGGACTAACCGGGGAAGTTCGTGGAGTTTCCCGTATTGAGCAGCGCGTCAGGGAGGCGCAAAAATTAGGATTTAAGCGTGTAATTATTCCCGCTAAGAATGTCATGGGCTGGGAGCATCCGAGCGGAATTGAAATTATTGGGGTGCAGACCGTGGCCGAAGCGTTGCGGGAGGCGTTGGGAGGATAATAATGGCAACAGACAACAAGCGTGAACAATTTATTAGTGATGTACTTTGCTTTGTATCGCCGGGCACGCCCCTTCGTGAAGGACTAGAAAATGTTCTCCGAGCCAAAACAGGCGCGTTGATTGTTATTGGAAATACCCCGGCGGTACAGACAATCGTTGACGGAGGATTTTCTATCAACTGTGATTTAACTCCAGCTAATCTGTATGAACTTGCCAAGATGGATGGGGCTATTATTTTAAGCGAGGACGCGAAAAGAATTTTATATGCTAATACGCAGTTAATTCCTGACTCTTCGATTCCATCTATGGAAACAGGAATCCGGCATCGGACGGCGGAGCGGGTGGCGCGGCAAACCGGACAGCTTGTAATTTCTATTTCACAACGACGTAACGTGATCACGTTGTACCGCGGGCCGTATCGTTATTCGCTCAAAGATATTGGAGTCATTTTGACCAAGGCGAACCAGGCTATTCAAACGCTGGAAAAATATAAATCTGTGCTCGATCAGGCATTGACCAACTTGGGTGCCCTCGAATTCGAAGAACTTGTAACACTCCATGAAGTGGCGCTTGTTGTACAGAGAATCGAGATGGTACTGCGCATTAAATCGGAGATTATTAAATATATTAATGAACTGGGGACTGAGGGACGCCTTATCAGTATGCAAATGGAAGAGCTTGTATCTAACATCGAGGATGATGCCTATTTGTTAATTAAAGACTATTGCCGTCTTGGAGATGATGTTGATCCAGAAGATGTACTGATGCAATTGCACAAGCTATCCGGTGATGAATTGCTTGAACCGGTAAACATTCTCAAGATTCTCGGATACACCCCGAGTGCGAATTTGAGTGATGAGCCAGTTTTTCCGCGCGGCTATCGGATTTTAAGCAAAATTCCTCGCCTGCCGGCTTCTATTGTAAATAATTTGATTGAGGAGTTTTCTAGTTTGCCGCGGGTTATGATGGCAACGATTGAGGAATTAGACGATGTGGAAGGAATCGGTGAAGTGCGCGCCCGTGCAATTAAAGAAGGATTAAAACGGATACAGGAACAAGTGTTTATTGACAGACATATTTGATTCGGAATAAAATAAAATAATTGTTTGAGGCCTGTCTTTGGATTTTCCAGATACAGACAGGTTTCAAATAAGAGGCGACTGTTTCAAGAGATAGAAACAGTACCAGGGAGGTAAAAAGTCTAGAATGATAGCGAGGACGATACCGAATCTGTTTACAGTAGGCAACTTGTTTCTGGGAATTATTGCAATGCTGCTAGCTTTCCGTGGGGAACCGACTGATTTGAGCTACGCGGCTATCATGGTTATTATCGGTATGGTATTTGATGGTTTGGATGGTCGTCTTGCTCGTATGCTAAACGCGCAGAGCGATTTTGGCAAAGAGTTAGATTCTCTTTCCGATATCGTGACATTTGGAGTGGCACCGGCTTTAATTATGTATGTCGTTGTGCTTGGTGATATGGGATGGACTGGGATTTTGCTGACTGGACTGTTTCCAATTTGTGGAGCTCTTCGTCTAGCGCGTTTTAATTCCTCTACGAGCGGCAATACGGGATATTTTGTAGGATTACCCATTACGGCGGCAGGTGGCGTATTGGCAACGTTGGCTTTGTATCACAACGCTTTTCCGCCGATTTATCTTGTACTAAGTATGTTAGGACTTTCTTATCTTATGATAAGCAACATTAAGTATCCCAACTTTAAAAAGGTAGGGATTCCGCGTTCGGCCTACTGGGTCACCCCTCTTGTTGTCCTGATTGCTGCGATCATGGCCGTGCGTTTTCCAGCACAGTTTCCGATGGTTGTATTTATCCCGCTTGTATTTTATGCGCTTTATGGTGTGAAGAAAAACGTTAAACGTATGCGAAGAAAACGCAGGCGTGAGAATACGGAAGAAGAAATTATTAATTTGTAGAAAGACCGGATGCTTGTCCGGTCTTTTTTTGGTTGCAAATTTTTAATATAAAATTAATTTGACATATTTATTGACATGATTATATTATATATGATATGATTATAAATTTTAAAATGTTGACAAAAAATGGGCGTTATGATATATTAGAAATGGATACTCTGTTGGGGGTGGGGTTGTTGTTTCGAATCGGAGATAAGATTGTTTACCCTATGCATGGCGCAGGTATTATTGAGGCCATTGAGGAGAAGGAAATCCTTGGTGAGAAACAGCAGTACTATATTATGAAGATGCCCGTCGGCAATATGCAGATCATGATCCCGATGGAGAAAGTGAAGAACCTTGGTATTCGCGAAGTCGTGGATGTTCAGGCTCTTGAGCGTGTCATGGAAATTTTGCGACACGGCGAGCTTGACACGTCCATGAGTTGGAATCGCAGATACCGTAAGAATATGGAAAAAATGCGTACAGGTGATATTTATGAGGTAGCGGATGTTGTCCGTGAACTGATGCGCAGGGAGAAAGAAAAAGGGCTGTCGACGGGAGAGCGAAAAATGCTGGACAATGCCCGACAGATATTGTTAAGCGAGCTTGTGCTTGTTAAAAATATTAATGAAGAGCAGGCAACAGATCTGCTTGAGCGTGTTGTCAATAGTTAGAGGGGAAAGCTTCTCTACGAGAAGCTTTTCCTTTTTTTCCTGTAACTTTTGTCGTTATTTCCTCGTAAGAAAGAGTAAAAGAAAAAAATAAAATCCATATTTATACAGTTTTTGTTTTTTCATCGTTTTTTATTCGGTAGATATGACTATAATGGAATATGAATCATTTTGAGGAGGTGAAGGTATGGTTAGACGAATCATTCAACTGTTTTTTCTCTTGGTCGGTGCGGGATTGGGCTATCAATTCGGTTCTGATTTGTTCGGGCTTTTGAGTTCGCTCATCCATATTGGTACAATCCCCGGCGTGGAGTATATCAGTGCGGTACTCGGGGCTATGCTCTTCTTCTTGATTACTTCTTGGCCGACAGAGTACATTGTAAAGATTATCAAACGCAGTGAAGAAACACTGATTAAGCTACCGATTACGGATGTTTTGTTTGGAGCCATGGGGCTTATCATTGGACTTATTGTGGCTTTTTTACTTTTTCTTCCCATTAATAGCATTCCTATCCCAATTGTGGCGAGATTGCTTCCGTTGCTTATTTCTGTACTATGCGGATACATTGGTTTTCAGGTAGGGTTGCGAAAACGTGATGAAATTATGTCCGTATTTTCGATTGGTCGTTTTAAAGGTGAGAAAAAGAAGGAAGAAAAACAAGAGCCGAACCAGACCGAATATAAAATTTTGGATACAAGCGTAATTATTGACGGACGGATTGCAGATATTTGTAAAACAGGATTTCTTGAAGGGGCGCTTGTGATTCCTGAATTCGTGCTAGAAGAGCTACAGCATATTGCAGACTCATCTGACACGCTTAAGCGCAACAGAGGGCGACGTGGTCTTGACATCTTGAACAAAATTCAAAAAGAATTAAAAGTAAAGGTTATTATCACAGATCAAGATTTCGAGGAAATTAGCGAAGTTGACAGCAAGCTGGTTAAGCTTGCTAAAGTGATGAAAGGAAAGGTCGTGACAAACGACTTTAATCTAAATAAGGTATGTGAGCTTCAGGGTGTATCTGTGTTGAATATTAACGATTTGGCCAATGCGGTAAAACCGGTAGTGTTGCCGGGTGAGGAACTGCATGTGCAGGTTATTAAGGACGGAAAAGAGAATGGCCAAGGTGTCGCGTACTTGGATGATGGAACGATGATCGTTGTCGAAGGCGGGCGGGATTATATCGGTTCGTTTGTTGACGTGATTGTAACTAGCGTTTTGCAGACGTCGGCTGGCCGCATGATTTTCGCGAAGCCGAAATTAATGGAAAAAGCGCTGTAAGAAATGAGTGGATGAAAGTGAATATAGGTGTGGTTATCGCAGCCGCTGGACAGGGTAAGCGAATGGGCGGATCGGTGAAAAAACAATTTATCGAACTGGGCGGAAAACCGGTCCTGCTTCATACGCTCTCTCTGTTTATCGGGCTTGAACATGTGAAGGAAATTATCGTTGTAACGGCTGAAGAAGATATGGAATGCACGCAGGAGTTGCTTCGTGGCTATCGAGGGGTTCGTGTCATTCCAGGCGGAGCGGAGCGCCAGGACAGCGTGTATCTTGGTCTTAAAGCTCTCCGTTCTGTCGAATATGTCATGATTCACGATAGTGCGCGGCCTTTTCTTACCCGTCCGACGCTGCTGAAACTAATAGAAGCGCTCCGTGCTAAGCGAGCAGCCATCCTCGCCGTTCCTGTCAAAGACACGATTAAACGGACGGATGCAGAAGGAATCGTGGTGGACACACCGCCAAGAAAAAGCTTGTGGGCTGTGCAAACGCCACAAGCTTTTGCTCTGTCTGATATTATCCGTGCGCATGAGCGGGCGCGCGAGGAAGGCTTTATTGGTACGGATGATGCCTCGTTGCTGGAGCGCATGGGACAGACTGTGCATATTGTTGAAGGAGAGTATACGAATATTAAGCTTACGACTCCAGAAGATTTGGTGTTCGGAGAAGCGATTTTGGAGCGGAGAAAGGAGACGGGCGATGATACGAGTAGGACAAGGATTTGATGTTCATCAGCTGGCGGCAGGCCGCAGGCTTATCGTTGGGGGTGTGGAAATTCCTCACGAAAAAGGGCTTCTGGGCCATTCGGATGCGGATGTTTTGCTGCATGCGATTACGGATGCGATTTTGGGTGCTTTGGGATTAGGGGATATTGGCAAGCGCTTTCCAGATACCGATCAGACGTTCAAAGATGCGGATAGCCGCGTGTTGCTTCAGGATGTCTGGAAGCTGGTAAAAGAAAAAGGATATATCATGGGGAATGTGGATGCGACCATTATTGCTCAGCAGCCGAAAATGGCTCCATATATAGAACGAATGCGCGAAGTTATCGCTACTTGTGTGGAAACGGATAAAGAAAGGGTAAACGTGAAGGCGACCACGACAGAACAGCTTGGTTTTACGGGCCGTGGCGAAGGAGTGGCCGCAATGGCTGTTGTATTGTTGCAAAAAGAAGGATTATAATAGATGGAGCTAAATTTTTGAAGGATGGTGGCCATTCATGTCGAAACAAGTCCGCGTTCGGTTTGCACCGAGTCCAACCGGACATTTACATATCGGGGGTGCCCGTTCGGCGCTGTTTAACTATTTGTTCGCTCGTCATCACGGTGGCGACTTCATTGTCCGCATCGAAGATACGGACCGGAAGCGGAATGTGGAAGAGGCAGAAGCGAAATTAATCGAAAGCCTTCGCTGGTTTGGAACGGAGTGGGACGAAAGCATCGATAAAGACGGCGGTGTAGGCCCATATCGTTCCATGGATCGGCTGGATATTTATAAGGAGTATATTGACAAGCTGGTAGAAGAAGGGAAAGCCTATCATTGCTATTGTACGGAAGAAGAGCTGAATGCAGAGCGTGAGGCGATGAAAGCAAGAGGTGAAACGCCGCGCTATTCGGGAAAATGCCGTCATCTGGCCCCGGAACAAATTGAGGCGTACAAAGCGGAAGGGCGGACTTCTTCTATTCGTTTTCGCGTACCAGAAAACCGGGAATACATTGTACATGATCATATTCGTGGTGAAGTAAAATTTGAATCAAATGGTATTGGAGATTTCGTCATTGCCCGTCCGGACGGGATTCCGACATATAATTTTGCCGTGGTTATTGATGACTATCTTATGAAAATTACACACGTTATCCGTGGCGAAGAACATCTTTCAAACACGCCGCGCCAGCTGATGATTTATGAAGCGTTCGGCTTTGAGGCGCCGGAATTTGCACATGTGGCGTTGATTCTAAATCCGGACGGGAAGAAGATGAGCAAACGGGACGAGTCCCTTATTCAATTTGTCGAGCAATACCGCGACCTCGGCTATCTGCCAGAGGCACTGATGAACTTTCTGGCGCTGCTCGGATGGTCGCCTGAAGAAGAACGGGAAATTTTCACCCGCGAAGAGCTTATTGATAAATTTTCACTAAGTCGTGTATCCAAGTCACCGGCTATCTTTGACATTCATAAGTTAAATTGGATGAATAACCATTATATTAAGCAAGCTCCTGTAGAGCGTATTGCTGAGCTTTGTATTCCGCATATGCAAAAAGCCGGGCAGCTGCCGCAGAAGCTGAATGAAGATCAGTATGAATGGGCAAAGCAAGTGGTTGCCCTGTATCAGGAGCAATTACAGTATGCGGCCGAGATTACAGGGCTTGCCTCTCTATTCTTTGAAAACGAAGTGCAATACGATGAAGAAGCGAAAGCAGTGCTCTCAGACGAGCAGGTTCCAGATGTTATGAAGGCGTTCCATGAAGAGTTGGTGACGCTTAAAGAATATACGCCTGATACAATTAAAGAAGCACTGAAGGCTGTGCAAAAGGTAACCGGCCAGAAAGGTAAGAAGTTGTTCATGCCCGTTCGTGTTGCTACTACCGGCCTTACACATGGGCGAGACCTAAATCAGACACTATTCCTTCTCGGCCGTGACAAAGTGGTTTCACGTGTGCAAAATGTGATAAACAACTACGAGAAAATTGCAAAATAAAGATAATGGCAAGGAACGGAAGAAGTACGAAAAGGAAGAAAGGCACCAGAGAAAGCCGCCGGTATGATAAAATGTACCGTGCTGGAAGCGGCTCTGCTTTTCGTTTTCGGAAATGCATCCGTGAGCCGGGTCTCTGAACCATTTTATAGTAGGAGACTCCGTGTCCCGCGTTACGGGTTTGAGTGCGCTTTGCTTTTTTAAGCAGAGCGAAACAGAGTGGAACCGCGGAAAATTACCGCCTCTGTAGCCATTATTTGGCTATGGAGGCTTTTTTATTGGTAATATTAGGAATGGAAGGGGTGGAAGTATGCTTAAAACGTTGCGGGAAGATATTCGTGCGGTAATGGAGCGGGACCCCGCAGCGCGTAGCGCGCTGGAAGTACTCCTTACGTACTCAGGATTGCATGCTATTTGGTTTTACCGCTTAAGCCATCGTTTATGGAAAAGGAAGTTCTACACACTGGCGCGGGTGATTTCGCAGTTTGCCCGCTTCTTAACCGGTATAGAGATTCACCCTGGGGCGAAAATCGGGAAAGGGCTGTTTATTGACCATGGTATGGGCGTCGTTATCGGAGAAACTTGCGAAATTGGCGACAATGTAACGCTTTATCAGGGAGTGACTCTCGGCGGTACAGGTAAAGAAAAGGGCAAGCGTCATCCTACGATTGGCAATAATGTGCTGATCGCTTCCGGGGCGAAAGTGCTCGGCTCGATGAAAATCGGCGACAATTCAAAAATCGGAGCTGGTTCGGTTGTGTTGCAGGAAGTGCCGCCGAATTCTACAGTTGTCGGTATTCCTGGTCGCATCGTTATTCAGAATGGTGTAAGGGTAAACCATGACTTTGATCATACTAATTTGCCGGACCCAATCGGCGAAGTGTTGCGCTCGATGCAGCGAGAAATTGATACCTTGAGACAAGAAGTAAAACAACTAAAGGAGAGTCGACAAGCCCATGAGCAGCATTAAAATATACAATACGCTGACCCGTAAAAAAGAAGAGTTTGTTCCGCTTGAGGCGGGCAAAGTGAAAATGTACGTTTGCGGGCCGACGGTGTATAACTTTATTCATATCGGAAATGCCCGTCCACCCATTGTGTTTGATGTAGTGCGTCGTTATTTCTCATACCGTGGCTATGAAGTAACGTACGTTCAAAACTTTACCGATGTAGATGATAAAATTATTAAAAAGGCCGAGGAAAGCGGCATGGGCGTGGAAGAAGTTGCAAACATGTTTATTGCAGCGTTTGAAGAAGATGTGCGGGCGCTCGGTGTAAAGAAGGCAGACGTCCACCCAAAAGTGACGGAGCACATCCCGGAAATTATCGCCTTCATTGAAGACTTAATCGCAAAAGGGCATGCGTATGTAGCAAGCGGAGATGTTTATTTCCGTACAGCTTCCTTTGCGGAATACGGCAAGCTCTCGTACCAAAACATTGAAGAATTGCAGGCGGGTGCCCGCATTGAAGTGAGCGATAAGAAAGAGAATCCGCTTGATTTTGTGCTTTGGAAAGGTGCGAAACCGGGGGAAATTTGTTGGGAAAGCCCATGGGGCAAAGGTCGGCCGGGCTGGCATATTGAATGTTCAGCGATGTCAATGAAATATCTCGGCGAAACTTTCGATATCCATGGTGGAGGTCACGATCTTATATTTCCGCATCATGAAAACGAAATCGCGCAAACGGAGAGCCTGACAGGCCATCCAATGGCAAAGTACTGGATGCATAATGGATATATTAATATTGAGAACGAAAAAATGTCCAAATCGCTTGGAAATGTGATTCTGGTAAAAAAACTGCGTGAGAATTATCCAGCGCGCGTTATTCGCTTCTTTATGCTAGGGGCGCACTACCGCAACCCGATTAACTTTAGCGATGCGCTTTTGCGGCAGGCGGCAAACGCTCTGGAGCGTATTGATACAGCTGTGCGCAATCTGAAGCATCATCTGGATTCAGCGGTGGACGAGGCCGCCACGGAAGAAGAAAAGCAACGGGTAGACAGTTTTCGCCAGCGTTTTATCGAAGAAATGGATAACGACTTTAATACGGCTGACGCTATCACGGTGTTGTTTGATATGGTGCGTGAAGTGAATCAGATGATGGCAGCGAATGTGTTAAGAAAAGAAATCGGCACAGCTTATCTTGCTTTATTTGCAGAATTGGGAGACGTGCTTGGCATTACCTTTGGGGAAGCGGAACAGAATATGTCGGGCCCATCCGATGAAGAAATTAATACGTTAATTGAGGAGCGGGCACAGGCACGTAAAGTGAGAAACTTTGCTCGGGCGGACGAAATTCGGAACCGATTACAAGAGATGGGAATTATTATCGAGGATACGCCGCAAGGCACGCGCTGGCATCGCAAATAAACGCAAGGATAGAGGCGCAGTATGAAACAAGATAAACTGACGAGAGATCCAAGACAAATCAATGCCCTTGCCCTTGCGTACATGGGAGATGCAGTATTGGAGGTTCGCGTCCGCCAGCATTTGATTGCGGCGGGTGAGGTAAAGCCGAATTTGCTGCAACGTGCCGCCGTGCGCTATGTTTCAGCCAAAGCGCAGGCCAGCATCGTAGAAGGTATTTGGGAACGGTTGACCGAAGAAGAGAAGGCTGTGCTAAAGAGGGGACGTAACGCTAAGTCGGCAACCGTTCCGAAAAATGCTAATATTGCTGAATACAGACTCAGCACTGGTTTTGAAGCGTTGCTTGGTTTTTTATATTTAACTAGGCAGGAAAAGCGTTTAGACGAAATTTTGTCTTATGCGCTTGAGTGGGTAGATAGCGGCTTGGCCGCTCCAACCAAAGAATAAGAAGGGGTTTGCCATGAGTGAATATATCGTCGGAAAAAATCCCGTCCTGGAAGCGTTGCGTTCGGGGCGTTCCATCAATAAAATATGGATTGCGGAAAATTCGCAAAAAGGAGCCGCCAATCAGGTAATAGCACTGGCCAAAAAAGCGGGTGTCACCGTACAAATTGTTCCTCGCAAAAAGCTTGATCAAGCGGCGGAAGGAGAAAGTCATCAGGGCGTACTGGCGTACGTAGCCGCTTACGATTACGTAGAATTGGACGAGATTTTACATAGAGCGGAAACGTCTGGAGAACCGCCCTTTCTCGTACTGTTGGATGAAATTGAAGATCCGCACAACCTTGGCTCCATTTTACGTACGGCTGATGCGACCGGCGTTCACGGCATAATTATTCCAAAGCGGCGTTCTGCCGGATTAACTTCCACCGTGGCTAAAACATCAGCTGGAGCAATTGAGTATGTACCGGTTGCCCGCGTCACCAATCTTGCTCGCACGATTGATGAGCTCAAAAAGCACAATATTTGGGTAATAGGTACGGATGCTTCGGGAGAAAAAGAATTCCGTGAAGCGCGTTTTGATATGGGAGTTGCTTTGGTAATTGGCAGTGAAGGAAAAGGCATGAGCCGTCTTGTCAAGGAAAAATGCGACTTTACGGTAAAGTTGCCGATGGTAGGCCGCGTCACTTCTTTGAACGCGTCTGTTGCGAGTGCCTTATTGATGTATGAAGTATACCGCCAGCGTCATCCATTAGCTAAATAAGGATGATCGGTGATGGAAGAAATACTAATTGTTGATGGCTACAACGTGATCGGGGATTGGAAGCGGCTGAAGGAAAAGAAGAAAATTAGCCTCGAAGAGGCGAGGGACGATTTGCTTGGCTGGCTGGCCGATTATCAAGGATTTACCGGAGCGCGCGTTATCGTTGTGTTTGATGCCCATAACGTAAAAGGCATGGGCAAGAAACTGCGGGAGTATCGCCTCGATATTCGCTATACAAAAGAAAAGGAAACAGCGGATGAGTGTATCGAACGTTTAGTATTCGAATTATCTGGTCGTCGTCGTCAAATTTATGTCGCCACGTCAGATTATACAGAACAGAGGGTGACATTCGGTTATGGCGCTTTACGTAAATCAGCGCGCGAGCTGTGGCGGGAAATGCAGCAAATTCATCGCGATATTAGAGAGAAAGTGCGCGAAACAAAACAGCAGCCAAAGGGAAGAGGAATTATCCTTAGTGATGAAATTAAAAAAAAATTCGAAAAGTGGCGCCGTGGAGATGGTTAACTTCATTGACGGTAAAGGTTACATAATATATAATTGCTTTATCTGATGCATAACGGCAGGTCGGAGGGATGATGTTTGGCTGCAGACCATACCCGCTATGATGCTTTGCACGATGAGGAAATTGTGGATCTTGTAAGGTCAGGTGACAGTGATGCGCTTGAGTACTTGATTAACAAGTACAAGAATTTTGTGCGTGCGAAAGCTCGTTCCTATTTTTTGATTGGCGCCGACCGTGAGGATATTGTGCAGGAAGGTATGATTGGGCTTTATAAGTCAATTCGGGACTTTAAAGGGGATAAACTTGCTTCCTTTAAAGCGTTTGCTGAATTGTGTATTACGCGCCAGATAATTACTGCGATAAAAACAGCCACTCGACAGAAACATATTCCTCTTAATTCCTACGTCTCGTTGGACAAGCCTATTTATGATGAAGACTCAGATCGTACTTTGCTGGATATTATCTGCGGCACGAAAGTGACGGATCCAGAAGAGTTGATCATTAATCAGGAAGAATATGACGACATTGAGGATAAAATCAGCGAAATTTTGAGTGATTTGGAACAACAAGTTTTGCTTTTGTATTTGGATGGGCGCTCATACCAGGAGATTGCTGTTGATTTAAGCCGTCATGTCAAATCGATTGATAACGCTCTCCAACGCGTAAAAAGAAAGTTGGAGAAGTACTTGGAAGTTCGCGCAGTATCGCAAGTATAGCTATAAAGCATCGTGAATATGGATAAGAATATAGAAAAAACAGGGCTATTGCCCTGTTTTTTTATTTCGAAAGTCATCTATAAATATTTGGAAAAGTTTTTCAAAATATAGTGTGTAAGGCGTTTATAATGGTATAATAGTACTAACTAATTTTTAGAAAAGAGAGGAGGATAAGTAATGAAAGCTAGAAGTTTGAAAATAAAGTTATTGATAGTTATTATTCCGTTAATTGTGATAGCGCTTTCTTTTGTGGCATGGATAAACCACAACAAGGCTAAGGAGTTTTTAGAAAATAATTTTAGGGAAAAGGCGTTTATCCAACTGGAGCTTTTGAATATGAAAGTCACTAGCTGGCTGGAGAAGCAAAAAGAGCTAGTCACTAATATGGCTTCTGCGCTGGATATTCGGAGTATGGACAAAGAACTACAACTCCAGTATTTAAAATCTCAACTGAAAGAACATCGTGACTATGAAATGTTTTTTATTGTGGATATGAAAGGAGAAGCTTTCACGACAGCAGGACAGAAAACAAATGTGGCCAATCGAGATTACTTTAAAAAAGTAATAAACGGTGAGCCGTATGCAATTTCGGATCCGCTTATTTCACGCGTAAGCGGGCAGATGGTTATTGTTATTGCAAGTCCGATTTATAACCGGGAGAACCAGCTAAGCGGTATTGTGGCAGCTACGGTGCCGGTTACTACCATGAACAATTTAGTAGCTGGCGAAAAAATTGGACAGACCGGCTATGCATATATGGCACAGCGCGACGGACTCGTTATCAGTTATCCAAAAAAAGAAGAAATTTTAAAGTTAAACCTATATAAGTTAAATATACCGCATTTGACAGAAGGTATTGACGAAGCATTTGCTGGCAAGACTGTATACAAAAGGTATACATATAAAGGCGTGGATAAATATGCTTTTTTCTCGCAGATTCCTACTACCGGGTGGCTGGTCGCCATTACTGCCCCAGTAAAAGAAGCATCCAGCCAGCTTGATTATCTAGCTAAACTTTCATTTGTCACAGCGATTGTTATTCTTACTTTTGCTATTGTTATTTTAATCGTGTTTTCTTCACGTTTTGTTCGTCCGATTCAGCATTTGAGCGAGCTGACCAGCATGATCGCCAAAGGGGACTTAACCGTAAAAACGCCAAATAGAAGCAGCGATGAAGTAGGTGTGCTTAGTCAAAATTTTAATCAGATGGTAGAGAACATTCATATGTTGCTTCTCGAAATTAAGGAAGCTTCAGGTAAAATGAGGCGTTCTTCCGAAGTTTTAACGCTCACCAGCCAGGAGACGACGCAGTCTGCTGAACAGGTAGCGACAACGATTAACGATCTGGCTGAAGGAGCGGGAGATATCGCTAATTCTATTCAATCGGTTCATATGGAAGTATCTCTTGTCAATAACGGTCTACAGCAGATTTCCGCTTATGCTGACGAGATGAACCGTACGTTCACAGCTACTATACAACTAACGGGAGAAGGCGAAAAAGCGGTACGAGCCGCCGTATATAAAATGGAAGAAATTCAGCGGATGGTAGATGATGCGTCGGCTGTTGTACAGAAGCTGGGGGACCGCTCGGAAGAAATCGGACAAATTGTCAATCTGATTACTGGAATTGCTTCTCAGACGAACCTGCTTGCGTTGAATGCAAGCATTGAAGCTGCGCGTGCCGGCGAAGCAGGGCGCGGTTTTGCGGTTGTGGCCGATGAAGTACGGAAGCTTGCAGAAGCAACGGATCGAGCGGCAGGCAATATTTCTCGTATTGTCGAAGAGAACAAACGGGAGACGCATGAAGCGATCGATTCGATTGTGCGCGGCCATGATATGATCGCGCAGGGGCGGGAAATGGTGCGGCATACCGGGGATTCTTTCGGAGAAATTTACAAGCATATTACGCTTGTAGGTGAGAAAAGTTCGCATATCACTTCGTTCATTAAAATGGCGGAAGAGAACGCGCGCAAAGTTTCCCAGGAGATGGAACGTATCTCAGCTATTACGGAAGAAGCTTCCGCCGGTTCTCAAGAAGTTGCTGCGGTGAGTGAGCAGCAAGCCGCAGCTGCACAGCAACTGGCGAATGATGCAGCTACTATGGCGCAGTTGTCTGAACAGTTAGAAAGTCTGGTAGCAAGATTTAAGGTGGAGCAATAAAGATAAGTTGTTGATGAACTCTATTCTTTTGGTTGCTGCTTGTCTTTCTTACACAAAGTATAGTTTCTGTTCTATTTCTAGTTTAAGTCAATTTTTGTTTGACACTGAAATTCCCTTGTGATAAAGTATTTGAGGTAGCCGTGTGTCTGCGCGGTTTTACTTGATGCAAAATTCATTATGAAAGGCTAGTACATAGCCAGTAATGTGGGAGGTGTAACATCATGCGGGTAACTGTAACGTTAGCGTGCACCGAGTGCAAACAACGCAACTATACCACAACCAAAAACAAACGTAAGCAAACGGAACGCATTGAGATGAAGAAATACTGCAAATTCTGCAACGATCATACGCTTCATCGTGAGACTCGCTAGTATAGTTTGAGAGTTTGAAGTTATTGGGGGTGCGTTATGGGTTTTGTAGATAAACTCAAACGCGGACCGGCCTTTGTAAAGGAAGCTTGGGCCGAACTGAAGAAAGTTACTTGGCCAACCCGTAAAGAACTTGTTTCTTATACGACCGTTGTACTGGTAACAGTAACGCTTATTGCAATCTTCTTCGCTGTAATTGATTTAGGTATTTCCCAACTCCTTGAGTTAATCTTGAAGGCAGGGAAATAATCATTAGGGGGGTTAAGGACACCTGTTTGTCCTCGAATCATGGAAAAACACTGGTATGTTGTTCACACTTATTCAGGTTATGAGAATAAGGTTAAAACAAACCTGGAAAAGCGCGTAGAATCAATGGGAATGGAAGACAAAATCTTCCGTGTGCTCATTCCGACAGAAGATGAAACCGAAGAGCGTGACGGCAAGAAAAAGGTCGTAACGAAGAAGGTTTTTCCGGGTTACGTGCTCGTCGAAATGATTATGACGGACGATTCCTGGTATGTTGTACGGAATACACCGGGTGTAACTGGATTCGTTGGTTCTGCAGGTGCAGGTTCAAAACCGACTCCTCTACTTCCTGAAGAAGTGGCAGCTATTATGAAGCAGATGGGCATGGAGGAATCCGTGAAGCGTGTTGACTTTGTGCTGAAAGAAATGGTTCGGGTGAAAGAGGGACCGTTTGCCAATATGGTTGGCTCCGTTGAAGAGATTCAATTGGACAAGCGCAAAGTCAAAGTGTTGGTTGATATGTTTGGACGCGAGACGCCTGTTGAGTTGGATTTTACTCAAGTGGCTAAGTTATAGAGTCATTGTTTTTAGGAGGTGTACCACATGGCTAAAAAAGTTATCAAAGTTGTTAAGCTTCAGATCCCTGCGGGCAAAGCGAATCCGGCACCGCCTGTTGGTCCGGCGCTTGGTCAAGCAGGCGTAAATATCATGGGGTTCTGTAAAGAATTCAACGCTCGCACACAAGATCAAGCAGGTCTGATTATCCCTGTTGAGATCACCGTGTTTGAAGACCGTTCTTTCACATTCATTACAAAAACCCCGCCGGCTGCTGTTCTACTGAAAAAAGCGGCTGGAATTGAATCCGGCTCTGCTGTTCCGAATAAGAACAAAGTTGCAACGATTAAGCGCGATAAGGTTCGCGAAATTGCAGAGACTAAAATGCCTGACTTGAATGCTGCAAGCGTGGAAGCCGCTATGCGCATGGTTGAGGGTACTGCGCGCAGCATGGGCATCACAATCGTTGACTAATTTGCTGGTTAACCATACATGTTTCTACCGAGGGGTTGTGTAATGTGCGGGGAAATCCGCCTACGCGCAACCCTGTTTCGTGGGAGGCACAACCGTTACAACCACAATTAAGGAGGAAATGAAAGTGGCTAAAAGAGGTAAAAACTACTTAGAAGCTGCAAAGCTCATCGACCGCAATGTTGCATACGAAATCGAAGAAGCTCTTGAACTCGTGAAAAAGGCTTCTAAAGCTAAGTTCGACGAAACTGTGGAAGTAGCAGTTCGTCTGGGCGTTGATCCGCGCAAAAACGATCAACAAATTCGCGGTGCTGTTGTACTTCCGCACGGTACTGGTAAAACTCAGCGTGTACTTGTTTTTGCCAAAGGTGAAAAAGCGAAAGAAGCGGAAGCTGCAGGCGCAGATTATGTAGGCGACGAAGAATACGTAAACAAAATCCAAGAAGGTTGGTTCGATTTTGATGTAGTCGTTGCTACACCGGATATGATGGGGACTGTAGGTAAGCTTGGTCGTGTACTTGGACCAAAAGGTTTAATGCCTAACCCGAAAACCGGTACCGTAACATTTGAAGTTGAAAAAGCAGTTAAAGACATCAAAGCTGGTAAAATTGAATACCGCACAGATAAAGCAGGAAATATCCATGCTCCGATTGGTAAAGTATCTTTCGAAGTAAGCCAGCTTGCTGACAATCTGCGCACGCTGCTTGATGCGTTGTTGAAAGCAAAGCCGGCCGCTGCAAAGGGAACATACATGAAAAATATTACTGTAAGCTCCACAATGGGGCCTGGGGTAAAAGTAAACACTTTAAAAATTACAGCTTCGGCAAAATAATTGCTTGACATCAATTTTTAAAGTTGATAAGATAGCATTCGTTGATAAATGAATATGCCGTTACCGTAGACAGAAGGTGCCTGTTCAGGCAGGCTTAATATCCTTCCGAGGTGCTGATGAAGATATAGATTTGATATCTGAAGCCTTCGCATGTCTGCGTGGGCTTTTTTCATTTTGATAAAAGTCTCATGCTACAGGAGGTGCAAACATGTCCGTACGTGAAGAAAAAGTTCAAATTGTTAACGAAATCGTTGAAAAGCTTCGTAACAGCAAAAGCACTGTAGTAACTGACTATCGTGGATTGAACGTGGCTCAAGTTACTGAACTGCGCAAAAAGTGTCGCGAAGCGGGCGTTGAGTTCAAAGTGTACAAAAACACGTTGACTCGCCGCGCGACTGCTGAAGTTGGCTTGACTGATCTGGACGAAGTATTAACTGGTCCGACTGCTATTGCATTCAGCCTCGAAGATGAAATCACGGCTGCGAAGGTTTTGGCTGATTTTGCAAAAGAAAATGAGGCTCTTGAAATCAAGGGCGGCGTAATGGAAGGCAAAGTTCTTTCTGTTGATGAAGTCAAGGCAATTGCAAGCCTGCCGAATCGCGAAGGTCTGCTTTCTATGCTGCTTAGCGTGCTTCAAGCACCTATCCGCAACTTCGCGCTTGCTGTTAAAGCAGTTAGTGAACAAAAAGAAGGCCAAGGAGCTTAATCTAATAACTTGTTAGGAGGAATCATAATGAGCAAAGAACAAATTATTGAAGCGATTAAAGGCATGTCTGTTCTTGAATTGAACGATCTGGTTAAAGCTATCGAAGAAGAATTCGGCGTAACTGCAGCTGCTCCTGTAGCAGTTATGGGTGGTGCTGCTGGCGGTGCTGCTGAAGCTGAACAAACTGAATTCACAGTTGTTTTGGCGAACGCTGGCGCTTCCAAAATCAACGTTATCAAAGTTGTTCGCGAACTTACAGGTCTCGGCCTGAAGGAAGCGAAAGCAATGGTTGATGGCGCTCCTGCTACAGTTAAGGAAGGCGTATCTAAAGAAGAAGCTGAACAAATGAAAGCTAAGCTTGAAGAAGCTGGCGCAACTGTTGAACTTAAGTAGTTGTATAACTGCTCACGATAAAGCCCGGCGTATCAGATACGCCGGGCTTTATCTCCTTAGAAATAAACTGTGAAACACTTGCGAAGCGTGCTCGTCTTGCTTTTTGACATCACGTTTAGCAACTCGTCCTTTTTGTATATAATAATTGAAGAATTGTAAGAAGCGGGGTGGCACGGATGGAGCACTACTATACGAATCAACCTGGAGCCGACAGCAAAGAACAGAGCTTTACGTTCACCTTGCGGGGCAGAGAGTTTCGTTTTGTTACTGATCGCAGCGTCTTTTCAAAGAATCGCATTGATTTCGGAAGTGTACTTCTGATTGAAACAATGGAAATAAAAGATGGAATGGACGTTCTCGATGTGGGCTGCGGGTATGGTCCGATTGGCATGTCCGCCGCGACGTTGACGCCTTCCGGCAACGTGTTGATGCTGGATGTGAATGAGCGGGCAGTGTCGCTTGCAAACCGTAATTTGCAATTGAACGAAATCTCAAACGCGGAGGCAATTGTAAGCGACCGCTTTTCTGCTGTTCCTGTAGGCAAAAAATTTCATGTGATTTTAACGAATCCCCCGATTCGTGCCGGTAAACAGATTGTGCATGGGATTTTTGAAGAAGCTTTGGCTTATCTTGTGCCGGGCGGGAGCCTCTGGGTTGTCATTCAGAAAAAGCAGGGTGCTCCTTCCGCTCTTGCGAAACTACAGGAATTGTACTCTGAAGTTCGAGAGGTCGCCAAAAAGAAAGGATACTTCGTGTTTCAGGCAATAAGATCTTAAGTTGACATTATTTTTCGATTATGGTATCGTTATTTAATGCCACTGATTATGTGAACGAATAAGTGGAAGTTGCACAAAATGTCAACCTTTTTTTTATTAATAGTAAAGAAAGAGCAATCGGATGAAGTATGACAATATTATCTCTAGGGAATACTGAGGTAATATCAACATCCGGTTCTTCAAATGCATAAAGTCTTCTCTACATATTAGGAAGGCTTTGTTCTTTTTTGTGCAAAAACTCCGTTTGAGAGGTGAATAAGTTGGCAGGTCATCTAATTCAGTGTGGACGTTATCGCCAGCGTCGCAGCTACGCAAGAATTAAAGAGGTAATGGAATTACCTAACCTGATCGAAATCCAGCAGAAATCATACCAATGGTTCTTGGATGAGGGACTTCGCGAAATGTTCCATGAGATTTCTCCGATTCAGGATTTCACAGGTAATCTTGTTCTTGAGTTCATCGATTATAGTTTAGGCGAACCGAAGTATTCTGTCGATGAAGCAAAAGAACGAGATGTAACGTATGCTGCTCCGCTGCGTGTGAAAGTTCGTCTCATCAACAAAGAAACGGGAGAAGTCAAAGAACAAGAAGTATTCATGGGCGATTTCCCGCTTATGACGGAGACGGGGACTTTCATTATCAATGGAGCTGAGAGGGTTATTGTCAGTCAGCTTGTTCGTTCTCCTAGCGTTTATTTCAGCACAAAAGTAGATAAGAATGGCAAGCAAGCGTATGCGGCGACGGTGATTCCGAACCGGGGCGCATGGCTTGAACTTGAAACTGACGCCAAGGATATTATCTATGTTCGTATCGACCGTACAAGGAAGATCCCGGTTACGGTTCTTTTGCGTGCTCTGGGCTTCGGTACGGACGTGGAAATCCTCAATTTGCTCGGGGAAGACGAGTATATCAAAAATACGCTGGAAAAGGATAACACAGATTCAACGGAAAAAGCGCTCATTGAAATCTATGAAAGATTGCGTCCAGGTGAACCGCCAACTGTAGAAAACGCAAAGAGCCTGCTTATTTCCCGGTTCTTCGACCCGAAGCGATACGATTTGGCGAATGTTGGTCGTTACAAAATTAATAAAAAGCTTCATATTAAAAATAGATTATATAATCAGCGCCTAGCTGAAACACTAATTGATACGTCTACTGGTGAAATTATCGCAGAAGCCGGTCAAATCATAGACCGTCGTTTGTTGGATCGCATTTTGCCGTATTTGGAAGACAGCGTTGGCTTCACAACCATAAAGCCTCGCGGTGGCGTGCTGGAAGAAGACATTCGTCTGCAGGCAATTAACATTTTCTCGCCGATTGAAGACGGAAAAGTGATTAAAGTTATTTCCAATGGCATGATTGATAAAAAGGTCAAACATATTACGCCAGCCGACATTATTGCTTCCATTAATTACTTTATTAATCTGCTGCATGGCGTTGGTTCTACTGACGATATTGACCATTTAGGTAATCGTCGCTTACGTTCTGTAGGAGAGCTTTTGCAGAACCAGTTCCGTATCGGCTTGTCTCGTATGGAGCGAGTTGTTCGCGAACGTATGTCTATTCAGGATGCAAACGCGATTACACCACAGGCGCTCATTAATATTCGCCCTGTGATCGCGGCGATTAAAGAGTTCTTTGGAAGTTCGCAGCTCTCACAATTTATGGATCAGACCAATCCGCTCGCGGAACTTACGCATAAGCGTCGTTTGTCCGCGCTTGGTCCTGGCGGCTTAACGCGCGAACGCGCAGGCTTCGAAGTGCGTGACGTTCACCATTCGCACTATGGCCGCATGTGTCCGATTGAGACTCCGGAAGGTCCGAACATTGGTTTGATTAACTCGTTGTCTACGTATGCGCGAATCAATGAGTATGGCTTTATTGAAACACCACGGCGAAGAGTCGATCCAGAAACAGGCCGCGTAACTGATGAGATCGTATATTTGACGGCGGATGAAGAAGATGTATACAATGTCGCGCAGGCGAACGTGCCGTTGACAGAAGACGGATATTTTGCTAGTGAGACGGTGATTTGTCGCCGTAAGGGTGAAATTATTACTGTGCCGCGGGATAAAGTTGATTTTATGGACGTTTCTCCGAAGCAGGTCGTATCTGTAGCGACGGCAATGATTCCGTTCTTGGAAAATGACGACGCCAACCGCGCTCTTATGGGTGCAAACATGCAGCGTCAGGCTGTTCCTTTGCTTGTACCGGAAGCGCCATTTATCGGTACAGGTATGGAATACAAAGCGGCGAAAGACTCCGGGGTTGCTACGATTGCTCGCCATTCTGGCGTTGTTGAGCGTGTAACCGCGCGGGAAATTTGGATTCGCCGTCAGGGAGAAGTAGACGGTCGCACAGTGATGGGTGACATTGATAAGTATAAACTGCATAAATTTGAGCGCTCTAATCAAGGAACATGTATTAATCAGCGTCCTATTGTGAAGAAGGGCGAGTTTGTGAATGCGGGAGACATTATTGCGGATGGCCCTTCCACGGAGAAAGGTGAGCTGGCATTGGGCCGCAACGTTGTAGTTGCATTCATGACATGGGAAGGTTACAACTATGAGGACGCCATTCTGTTGAGCGAAAAGCTTGTAAAAGAGGATGTATATACTTCTATTCATATCGAAGAATATGAAGCGGAAGCGCGTGATACGAAGCTCGGACCGGAAGAAATTACGCGCGATATTCCGAACGTTGGGGAAGATGCGTTGCGCAATTTGGATGAGCGTGGTATTGTTCGCATCGGTGCTGAAATTAAAGACGGTGACATTCTCGTAGGCAAAGTTACTCCGAAAGGTGTAACCGAGCTTACCGCTGAAGAGCGCCTATTGCACGCTATCTTTGGTGAAAAAGCGCGCGAAGTGCGCGATACGTCCCTTCGCGTACCGCATGGTGGTTCCGGTATTGTCGTTGATGTTAAAGTGTTTACCCGTGAGAACGGAGACGAATTGCCGCCGGGTGTAAATCAACTTGTGCGTGTGTATATCGCACAAAAGCGTAAGATTTCTGTAGGTGACAAGATGGCGGGACGTCACGGTAATAAAGGGGTTATCGCTCGTATTCTTCCGGAAGAAGATATGCCGTTTCTACCGGATGGTACGCCCGTAGAGGTTGTATTGAATCCGTTAGGTGTACCATCGCGGATGAACATTGGTCAGGCCTTGGAAGTGCATCTGGGTATGGCCGCTAAAGCACTCGGTATCCATATGGCTACCCCGGTATTCGACGGTGCAACGGAAGAAGATGTATTCGACACGCTGGAAGAAGCGGGTTTAAGCCGCACAGGCAAAACCATTCTGTATGACGGGCGTACAGGTGAGCCGTTTGACCGTGAAGTAACGGTAGGAGTTATGTACATGATTAAATTGGCTCACATGGTTGACGACAAAATTCATGCCCGTTCTACAGGACCATACTCTCTCGTTACCCAGCAGCCGCTTGGCGGTAAGGCACAATTCGGTGGCCAACGTTTTGGGGAAATGGAGGTATGGGCGCTCGAAGCGTACGGTGCTGCTTATACACTCCAGGAGATCCTCACCGTCAAGTCGGACGATGTAGTAGGCCGCGTGAAAACGTACGAAGCTATTGTTAAAGGAGAAAATGTACCGGAACCTGGTGTACCGGAGTCCTTTAAAGTATTGATCAAAGAGCTGCAAAGTTTAGGTATGGATGTGAAAATCCTCGCTGAAGACGAACAGGAAATTGAAATGCGGGATACGGATGAAGACGAGGAAACATCTGGAGATAAACTTCACCTGAACATTAGCGGTGCCGAAGAGTAAAGGATGAAACCGGGAAGTAATGGGAGGTATGCGCCTTGTTAGATGTCAATAATTTTGAATATATGAAGATCGGCCTTGCATCACCCGATAAGATTCGTTCCTGGTCTTACGGAGAGGTCAAAAAACCGGAAACCATTAACTACCGGACCTTAAAACCGGAAAAAGAAGGCTTGTTCTGCGAGAAAATTTTCGGGCCGACAAAAGACTGGGAATGTCATTGCGGAAAGTACAAACGTGTTCGTTATAAAGGCGTAGTTTGCGATCGTTGCGGCGTTGAAGTAACCCGTGCGAAAGTGCGCCGGGAGCGCATGGGGCACATTGAATTGGCTGCCCCTGTCTCCCATATCTGGTATTTTAAAGGGATTCCGAGCCGTATGGGTCTTGTGCTTGACATGTCCCCACGCTCTCTAGAAGAGGTTATCTATTTCGCATCTTATGTTGTTATCGATCCAGGCGAAACGCCGCTTGAGAAAAAGCAATTGCTTTCTGAGAAAGAGTACCGCAACTATCGCGAGAAGTACGGTTCTTCTTTTACCGCTATGATGGGCGCAGAAGCGATTAAGCGTCTGCTTGCGGAAATCGACCTTGATAAAGAAGTGGACTGCTTAAAAGAGGAGCTGAAATCAGCGCAAGGCCAGCGCCGGAACCGTGTGATCAAGCGGTTGGAAGTATTGGAGGCATTTCGTAATTCTGGAAACCGTCCGGAATGGATGGTGTTGGATGTGTTGCCGGTTATTCCGCCAGAACTTCGTCCGATGGTGCAACTGGACGGCGGCCGCTTTGCAACCTCCGATTTGAACGATTTGTATCGCCGGGTTATTAACCGGAATAACCGCTTAAAGCGTTTGCTTGATCTTGGTGCGCCGGATATCATTGTACAGAATGAGAAACGTATGTTACAGGAAGCGGTAGACGCTCTGATAGACAATGGCCGTCGCGGCCGTCCTGTAACCGGGCCGGGCAATCGTCCGCTGAAGTCTCTCAGCCATATGCTGAAAGGTAAACAGGGGCGTTTTCGGCAAAACCTGCTTGGTAAGCGTGTGGACTACTCTGGGCGTTCCGTTATTGTCGTAGGCCCGCAGTTGAAAATGTACCAGTGCGGTTTGCCAAAAGAAATGGCGCTAGAATTGTTCAAGCCTTTTGTCATGAAAGAGCTTGTCGCAAAAGGTCTTGCGCACAATATTAAATCTGCGAAGCGTAAAGTGGAACGCGTGCATCCGGAAGTCTGGGATGTTCTCGAGGATGTAATCAAAGAACACCCGGTTCTTTTAAATCGTGCTCCCACATTGCATAGACTCGGCATTCAGGCTTTTGAACCCACGCTTGTTGAGGGGCGTGCGATTCGGTTGCATCCGCTCGTATGTACGGCATATAATGCCGACTTTGACGGTGACCAGATGGCTGTACACGTTCCATTGTCTGCGGAAGCGCAGGCGGAAGCGCGTCTGCTGATGCTTGCGGCGCAGAACATCCTTAACCCGAAAGACGGCAAGCCGGTTGTTACGCCGTCGCAGGACATGGTACTTGGCACGTACTATCTGACGATGGAAGATAAGACTTCTAAAGGAGAAGGCAAAGTTTTCTCCAATCCGAATCAGGCGATCGCGGCTTATGCGAATGGACATATTACACTTCATGCGCGTATCGCTCTGCCGCCGAAGAGCCTGAACAAAACTTCCTTCACACCGGAACAATTTGCGGCTCCGTTGATGGTAACAACGGTCGGAAAATTAATTTTCAATGAAATTTTCCCGCCTGAGCTACCATATATTAATGAGCCGACGAAAGAAAATCTTCAGAAGAAAGTGCCGGATAAGTTCTTTATTTTTGAAAAAGGTACGAACGTGCGCGAATTCCTAGAGAAGTTGCCTGAGCAAGACGCGGTCAAAAAAGGGTATCTAGGAACGATTATCGCTGAATGCTTCCGTCGCTTCGGCACGACGCAGACATCGATCATACTCGACAAAATTAAGGAGAATGGTTTTAAATATTCCACGCAGGCTGGTATTACTGTTGCTGTTGCCGACATCAAAACTCCGCCAGAGAAGCAACAAATTCTCGAAGAAGCGGAGAAAAAAGTTCAATCGGTTATGCAGCAATATCGTCGCGGTTTAATTACAGAAAACGAGCGTTACGACCGCGTTATCAGCATCTGGAGCAAAGCAAAGGACGATGTTACGAAAGTGCTTATGGCGTCGCTTGATAAGTTTAACGCCATTAATATGATGGCGACATCCGGCGCCCGTGGTAACGTGTCACAGATTACACAGCTTGCCGGCATGCGCGGTCTTATGGCAAACCCGTCCGGCCGTATCATCGAACTTCCGATCAAGTCCAACTTCCGCGAAGGCTTAACTGTATTGGAGTACTTTATTTCCACACATGGTGCGCGGAAAGGTTTGGCAGACACAGCGTTGCGTACAGCTGACTCAGGTTACTTAACCCGTCGCCTCGTCGACGTTGCACAGGATGTGATTGTCCGTGAAGAGGATTGTGGTACGGATAAAGGCGTTGTGGCAACTGCGCTTCGTGACGGGAATGAAATCATTGAGGAATTGCAGGATCGAATTGTTGGGCGTTATTCGTTCCAAACAGTGCGCCATCCAGAAACAGGGGAAATTATTGTCGGTCGAAATCAGCTCATTGATGAAAAAATTGCGGAAGAAATTGTGGCCGCAGGTATTACGGAGGTCAATATCCGTTCCGTTATCGGTTGCCGTACGCAGCATGGTGTATGCCGGAAATGCTACGGTCGTAATCTGGCGACGGGCAATGTAGTGGATATCGGTGAATCTGTTGGTATTATCGCGGCTCAATCTATCGGTGAGCCAGGTACGCAGTTAACGATGCGTACATTCCACACCGGTGGTGTTGCCGGCGATGACATTACGCAAGGTCTTCCGCGTATCCAGGAGTTGTTTGAGGCCCGGAATCCGAAAGGCCAGGCTGTTATTACCGAAATTGAAGGTGAAGTTATCGACATTCGCGAAGGCAAAGATCGGCGCGAAGTCGAAATTCGCGGGGAAACCGAGAATAAAGTATATCAAATTCCTTACGGTTCCCGTTTGAAAGTGTTCGTTGGTTCCAAAGTGGATCTTGGTGAAGAATTAACCGAAGGCTCCATTGACCCGAAAGAAATGCTTAAGATCCGCGGTATGCGTGGCGTTCAATACTATATTTTGCAGGAAGTACAGAAAGTATATCGTATGCAGGGTGTAGAAATTAACGACAAGCATATTGAGGTTATGATTCGCCAGATGCTGCGCAAAGTGCGTATCATTGACAGCGGGGATACTGAACTCTTGCCAGGTTCTTATGTGGAAATCCATGAGTTCGAAGAGGCGAATAAGAAAGCGCTCTGGGATGGAAAACAGCCTGCAGTGGCACGTCCGGTGCTGCTCGGTATCACAAAAGCGTCGCTTGAGACCGATTCATTCCTGTCTGCAGCATCGTTCCAGGAAACAACGCGTGTCCTTACTGATGCTGCCATTAAAGGAAAAGTTGACCGCTTGTTAGGTCTGAAGGAAAATGTTATTATAGGTAAGCTGTTGCCTGCGGGCACAGGTATGACTCGCTATCGCAACATTGCTTTGAAGCATGAACTCATGCCGGCTGAAGAAGTTGCGGAAGAGGCACTTGATGAAAGTCAGTTGAAAGATGTTATACTGGAAAAATAGTATGTAAAATTGTTGACACGCTCTATTGCAGGTGATATGATATTTGAGTGTGCCTAATACCTACTTTGGAGGATATGCAAATGTCTTATGAAAAAGTGGAGCAGGCCAAATCACTTGTAATCGGAACAAAGCAGACCACAAGGGCCATTGAGGCCGGAACGGTAGCGGAAGTTATCGTTGCTAGGGATGCTGATACCAGATTAACCGGAAAGGTTATTTCCCTTTGCCAAGATAAAGGTCTACCGGTTCATTACGTCGATTCGATGCGCCGTCTCGGCAAGGCATGCGGGATCGATGTAGGAGCCGCGGTGGTTGGTTTAAAATAATAATATGTAAGTTTAACTTTGTTTTTGCTTATTCTCGGGCATTAAAACGTAAGGTTTGATGCCCGAGAGCAAAAACTTTTCGTTTGCTTATGGATGAACCACCAGGACCTGTGGTCTTAAATTTTATTTGCAACATTGGAAGGAGGTGCGACGCATGCCTACAATTAACCAGCTCGTGCGTAAAGGTCGCGAAAAGAAAGTGTACAAATCCAAATCTCCAGCTCTTGGAAAAGGCTATAACAGCATGAAGAAGGAGATGACTGACACGAACTCCCCGCAAAAACGTGGTGTGTGTACTCGTGTTGGTACCATGACACCGAAAAAACCAAACTCTGCGTTGCGTAAATATGCTCGTGTACGTTTGTCAAACGGAATCGAGGTTACTGCATATATTCCAGGGATTGGTCACAATCTGCAAGAACACAGCGTTGTTCTTATTCGTGGCGGCCGTGTAAAGGATCTGCCGGGTGTACGTTACAAAATCATACGTGGTGCACTTGATACAGCAGGCGTACAAAATCGTCTTCAAGCTCGTTCTAAATACGGTGCGAAACGTCCGAAAGCGCCGAAAGCGTAATTTGCTTGAAGCAATATGAAAGATAACGTGAAAATTGACGGAAAAGGAGGGGAAAAAGAATGCCACGTAAAGGTCCAGTACCTCGTCGTGATGTATTACCTGACCCGATTTATAACAGCAAACTGGTAACTCGCCTTATCAACCGCATGATGATTGACGGTAAGCGCGGTGTTGCTCAACGTATTCTATACAATGCTTTTGATATGGTGAAGGAGCGCACTGGCCGCGATCCGATGGAAGTGTTTGAAGAAGCGCTGAAAAACATCATGCCGGTTCTTGAAGTACGCGCTCGTCGTGTAGGTGGTGCAAACTATCAAGTTCCGGTAGAAGTTCGTCCGGAGCGCCGCACTACGCTTGGACTCCGCTGGTTGGTAGAGTACTCCCGCAAACGCGGCGAGAAAACAATGGAAGAGCGCCTGGCAGCAGAAATCATCGATGCTGCGAATAACACTGGCGCCGCTGTGAAAAAGCGTGAAGACACGCATAAAATGGCGGAAGCGAACAAAGCGTTTGCTCACTACCGCTGGTAGAATGCAAAGCGGACGTTGGTCCGCTTTCCTTTGCCAAATCTCTAAGATGAGAAAGGGGCTAGTACTTACATGGGACGCGAATTCCCCTTAGTCAAAACTCGTAATATTGGTATCATGGCTCACATTGATGCCGGTAAAACTACAACAACAGAACGTATTCTGTTCTACACAGGCCGTGTTCATAAAATCGGTGAAACTCACGAAGGCGCTTCACAAATGGACTGGATGGAGCAGGAGCAAGAGCGTGGTATTACGATTACTTCTGCTGCTACGACAGCACAATGGAAGGGCCACCGCATCAATATTATTGACACGCCAGGCCACGTAGACTTCACAGTTGAAGTAGAACGTTCGCTTCGCGTCCTTGATGGTGCGGTTGCTGTTCTCGATGCGCAGTCGGGTGTAGAACCGCAAACGGAAACAGTATGGCGTCAGGCTACGACATATGGTGTACCACGCATTGTATTTGTCAACAAGATGGACAAAATTGGTGCGGATTTCCTCTACTCTGTGCGCACACTGCATGAACGCCTGCAAGCGAATGCGCATCCGATCCAAATGCCGATTGGTGTAGAGGATGCATTCCGTGGAATCATCGATCTTGTTGAGAAGAAGACATACATCTATACAAACGATCTTGGTACAGATATTGAGATCACTGAAGGTTTTCCGGCTGAATTCGCAGATCAAGCAGAAGAGCTTCGCAATCAGTTAATTGAAGCAGTTGCTGAATTTGATGAAGAACTAATGATGAAATATTTAGAAGGTGAAGAGATCACGGTTGAAGAGCTTAAAGCGGTGATCCGCAAAGCTACGATTAGCGTTCAGTTCTTCCCAGTAACTTGTGGTTCAGCCTTTAAAAACAAAGGTGTTCAACCGATGCTTGATGCTGTGATCGATTACCTCCCGTCACCGATCGATATTCCGGCAATTAAAGGTGTGGTTCCGGATAGCAATGAGGAGGTAACACGCGAATCGACTGACGACGGTCCGTTCTCAGCGCTTGCGTTTAAAATCATGACTGACCCTTATGTAGGTAAACTGACGTTCTTCCGCGTATATTCTGGTACGCTTGATTCCGGCTCATACGTGTTGAACTCTACTAAAGGTAAGCGTGAACGTATCGGTCGTATCCTACAAATGCACGCAAACCATCGCGAAGAAATCAAGAAGGCTTATGCTGGTGACATTGCGGCGGCTGTAGGTTTGAAGGATACAACAACTGGGGATACTCTCTGTGATGAGAAGCACCCTGTAATTCTTGAATCTATGGAATTCCCTGAGCCAGTTATCGAGATTGCAATTGAGCCGAAGACAAAAGCTGACCAAGATAAGATGGGTATGGCTCTTGCAAAGCTGGCAGAGGAAGACCCAACATTCAAGACATGGACCGATGAAGAAACAGGCCAGACGATCATCGCCGGTATGGGTGAGCTGCACCTTGACATCATTGTTGACCGCCTGAAACGTGAATTTAAAGTCGAAGCGAATGTTGGCGCGCCGCAGGTTGCGTACAAAGAAACTTTCCGTTCTGCTGCGAAGGTTGAAGGTAAGTTTGTTCGTCAGTCCGGCGGTCGTGGTCAATACGGTCACGTTATCGTGGAATTCGAACCGGTTGAAGCTGGTACAGGCTTCGTATTCGAAAACAAAATCGTCGGTGGTGCGATTCCAAAAGAATACATCCCGGCTGTTCAAGCAGGTATCGAAGAAGCTATGCAAAATGGTGTTCTTGCAGGTTACCCTGTGCTTGACTTGAAGGCGACTCTCGTAGATGGTAGTTACCACGATGTAGACTCATCCGAGATGGCGTTCAAAATTGCAGGTTCTCTCGCTCTAAAAGAAGCGGCTAAGAAATGTAATCCGGTATTGCTTGAGCCAATGATGAAAGTTGAAGTTGTTGTACCGGAAGAATACATGGGCGACATCATGGGTGACATTAACTCTCGTCGCGGACGTATCGAAGGTATGGAAGCCCGCGGTAACGCGCAAGTGGTTCGTGGCTTTGTACCGCTTTCCGAAATGTTTGGTTACGCAACAACATTGCGTTCCCGTACGCAAGGTCGCGGTACTTACACTATGCACTTCGATCACTATGAAGAAATGCCGAAGAATATCGCTGAGGAGATTGTTAAGAAATCCAAAGGCGAGTAATTTTTCGTAAAACCCCTTTATCGTAACTGAAGAAAGGTTTAAAATGTGTAGGTGGGTGCATACCCTTTGCACATTTGGACCTTTCTTTACAAATACTTAACTTCTTAAAAAACCAACCTTAAATTAAGGAGGCTTTTTACCAAATGGCTAAAGAAAAATTTGAGCGGACCAAACCGCACGTAAACATTGGTACTATTGGTCACGTTGACCACGGTAAAACCACTCTGACAGCAGCTATCACAACTGTGCTTGCTCAACAAGGTAAAGCTAAAGCTATGGCGTACGATTCTATCGACGCTGCTCCGGAAGAGCGCGAGCGCGGTATCACAATCTCTACTGCACACGTTGAGTACGAGACTGAAAATCGCCACTATGCGCACGTTGACTGCCCGGGTCACGCTGACTACGTTAAGAACATGATTACTGGTGCTGCTCAAATGGACGGAGCTATCCTGGTAGTATCCGCTGCTGACGGTCCGATGCCGCAAACTCGTGAGCACATCCTGCTTTCTCGCCAAGTAGGCGTTCCTTACATCGTTGTATTCATGAACAAGTGCGACATGGTTGACGATGAAGAGCTGCTTGAACTGGTTGAAATGGAAATCCGTGACCTGCTCTCTGAATACGAGTTCCCGGGAGACGAAATTCCGGTTATCAAAGGTTCTGCTAAAGAAGCTCTTGACAATCCAAGTGGCGAATGGGCTCAAAAAATCCTTGAGCTGATGGAAGCTGTTGACAACTACATCCCGACTCCGGAACGTGCTGTTGATCAACCGTTCTTGATGCCGGTAGAGGACGTGTTCTCTATCACTGGTCGTGGTACTGTTGCTACTGGCCGTGTAGAGCGCGGTGTAGTTAAAGTTGGTGACCAAGTAGAAATCATTGGTCTGACTGACGAGCCGAAGTCTACAACTGTAACAGGTGTAGAAATGTTCCGCAAACTGCTCGATCAAGCAGAAGCTGGTGACAACATCGGTGCTCTGCTTCGTGGTATCGATCGTAAAGAAATCGAGCGCGGACAAGTTCTGGCTAAACCAGGCTCTGTAAAACCGCATACTGAATTCACAGCTCAAGTTTACGTTCTGTCTAAAGAAGAAGGTGGACGTCATACTCCGTTCTTCTCTAACTACCGTCCGCAATTCTACTTCCGTACAACAGACGTAACTGGTATCATTAAGCTGCCGGAAGGCACAGAAATGGTTATGCCTGGTGACAACGTTGAGATCACTGTTGAGCTCATCAGCCCGATTGCTATGGAAGAAGGTACTCGTTTCGCTATCCGCGAAGGTGGCCGCACAGTTGGCGCGGGTACTGTTGCTAAAGTCATCAAGTAATTTCTGTACAACGTATATAAAAAACCTGGTCTAATGACCAGGTTTTTTATGTGCCTTTTATTACTAGCAGGTATGTTTTTTATGCGTTTCAATTAACTCATGCACGACCAGATTAATATCTGTGGCATCAATCGGGATGAACTTACCCTCGTACTCCTATTTTTTGTAGTGATAAAGGGGATCGTAATATGCTTTTAGAATAGTGCGGATATGAAGCAGGTGTTGTTGAATCGAAGCGTATAGGCCGTGTTTTCGATGCGCATTCAGGCATGCTTCATGTGCGCTAGTATGCGTTTTTCGCAGATAGAAAGAACTCGCGTGCTGCGCTTGTCCTTTTGTCGCTTATGTAGCAAAAATCATTTCACTACGTTGTTTCACGATCGTATAAAAAAGAACCGTCTCTAAAAACAGACGGTTCTTTTGGCTTATGCTTTTCTTCGTTGGCTTATAACGGTAAGCGTTGGTTGTTTTGCTTGCTTTTCTTCTCCTATTAGCTTTTGTAGACGCTGCTTATAAACTTCGCGTGAAATACTAAGCACAATGCCGATGCTAATCAGGCAAACCAATAATGATGAACCACCATAGCTGATAAAAGGAAGCGGCACTCCCGTAATTGGAATCAGACCCGTGACGCCCCCGACGTTAATAAAGGCCTGTATAAAAATCATGCTTACTACGCCAACGCCGACCAATGTCGCAAAAGTGTCTTTGACTCGCAGCGCAATGACAAGGATCCTCCATAAGAAAAAAAGATATACAAGCAAAAAGATACAAGCCCCGATAAATCCAAGTTCTTCCGCCATAATAGAAAAAATAAAATCGGTTTGTGCTTCAGGAAGGTATAAGTACTTTTCAATACTTTTTCCAAATCCGGCGCCAGTAATTCCGCCGTGCGCAAGGGCAAAATAAGAGTGTGCAAGCTGGTATCCGTGCCCTAAACCGCTTAATCCATCCGCCCAGGGGTCCCCGAAGTGTAACAGCCGGTTTCTCCGGTATTCAGAAAGAATAATGAATAAAAAGCCAACGATTCCAACAGGGATTCCAAACATGAACAAATGCTTGAGATTTGCTCCTCCGGCAACAATAACAGTTACAGCGGTCATCATAAGGATGGCAGCTGAGCCAAAGTCCGGCTGGATGGCGATCATCATGCAGAAGATGCTGACAATAACCAGTACAGGTAGAAGTCCTGTTTTTAAGTCTCGGATTTTGCCCCCCTTCTTAGCAATAAGTGCGGATAAATAGATAATGATCGCAAGTTTTGCGAACTCAGCCGGCTGAAGCAAACCGACCCCAAGATTAATCCAACTGCGTGCCCCATTGCGCAAAACACCAATACCAGGGATGAGGACGGCAAGAAGCAGCAGAAAGATAATCAGAGCGATAGTAAGAAAATGTTTTTTATAGAAAGTGTAGGGGACGTTCATAGTAAACAGCATTGCTACCAAACCAATAACAGCCCACATCACTTGCTTTTTTACAAAGTAGGTATCTGTTCCGTAGTTGTAAAGGGAAAAAACAGAACTGGCGCTGTATACGATGACAATTCCAAACCCTACGAGAAAAAGTGTTAGAAGAAGGATGGGAAAATCAGGTCTTCCTCTTGTTTTCATATTCTTCCTCCATATAATAAGGTTTGTTAGTCTATCCAAAACTTAAGCATATTAGTAGTTTACTATACTCAAGCTGGTGAAACAGGGGTATTTTTTCCCTATCTTTGCGATAAATGCCGAGTTCTCAATTTCATCTTATATTAACAAAAATTTAATTGTAATTTAATAATTTACTTTTACTATTATGAAGATGCCGTATTTTCTCGTTTTCTTGATTGTGGGGGAATACCAGGCGATATTTTATGGAAAGTTATGCCTACTTTCTTGAAGAAAGGTGGAGTGTGCCTGGATGCAAGAAGGACAGTTAGAACAGTTAAAAAACGAAATAACGCAGATGGCCCTAATTGCCCAAGCAGGATTTTTTCAGGCGTGGAGTGCTTTTCAGGAAGTGGATCTGAAGTTAGCCAAAGATGTCATTGTGCGTGACGAGAAATTGAATGTACTCGCGGAAAAAATTTTTAAGATGAGTTTAAGCTTGATTGCGCTTCAAGCCCCTGTAGCGACAGATTTACGGACAATTGGCTCATACTTGAAGATCGCCACTGATTTGGAACGAATTGGCGATCATGCAGTTAAAATCGCCAAGGTAGTTGTTCGTCTCAATGGAAAAAAATCCTCTCTTTCCCCGAAAGAAATTCCTATAATGGGAGAAAAAGTGGCAGAAATGCTTGAAGTATGCGTTCAAGCGATTCAATCCGACGATGCTCGCCACCTTCGTCTTCTTGATAATATGGACGATGGCGTCGATGAATATTACAAGAAATGCTTTGACTATATAGAATGGAGCATGGAGAAGCGGCCAGATTTGGTAAAGGAAGGTGTGCAGCTTATTAAGGTGATTCAGTCGCTGGAACGGATCGGCGATCATGCCACGAACATAGGAGAGTGGACGCTGTATATGTGTACCGGAAGCATTGCAGACTTAAATACATGATGAAAAGTACAAAGAAAGCGGCTGTAGGCAGATACTACGGCCGCTTTCTTTGATGTGCCCGGCATGGGCATCATCTTGTTATGCTTCCGACAGAAGCTTATCCAGTTCTGCTGGTTCAAAGCCTTTGATGGCTTTTCCGTTTATGACGGTAACAGGAATTCCCATAACGCCTAATGCTTCAACTTCCTGTTGATATTTTCGATTAGATAATACATCTCGTACTTCAAATGTATGACCTTTTTCTTTTAAGTAATTTTTTACCATTTCGCATGTGCTACATCCGGGGGCGGAGTACACGATAATTGACATATAGAACCCTCCTCACATATATAAGCAGAAACATTCGCGATATGTACTCTTCTTTTGCTTGTTAAAACAAGAAGCGGCCTGGTTTGCAAAAGGTAGGCGAGCACATTCGCGAGTTTTTCTTGCTTACAATTATATAGAAGTTTAACATGACACGCGAGAAGGTTCCTTATTGTGACCGGACGCAAAATCCGAAGCATTCACCGCCTGCGTAACAAGAAGCTCGCAGAGCTTCAGCGCAAAATGAACAAGTGCCAGAAATGCAGCATACATCGCAAACCTGTCCAATTTGCGGGACGAAAAAGAAAGTGACCAGAAGAGGGGTGTCAACAATCTAAAAAGGTATTGACGTACCTTCTTATCATGTGATAATCTAAATCTTGTCGTCACAAAAGTGACTGGAAGAGCTTAAAAAAAGATTTTTAAAAAAAGTTCTTGTAAAAAACTTTTTGATGTTATAAAATAAAAAAGTCGCCGCTAAAAAGAGGCGGAATAAAAGAAGTTCCTTGAAAACTGAACAGTGACACTCGTTTGTGTGCGAGGTAAATA
>JAAROH010007706.1_pt1 | contig 49015 bp, 45 predicted proteins | sample 7248631 | NCBI WGS metagenome assembly JAAROH01 (sample SAMN09772309, study PRJNA484901) | compost metagenome | isolation source: Vermicomposting unit | place: India | reverse complement strand
TCTGACTACGAATCAGAAGGTTGGGAGTTCGAGTCTCTCCGGGCACGCCATTTATGCCGATGTGGCGGAATTGGCAGACGCGCACGACTCAAAATCGTGTGGGGTACCCCCCGTGTGGGTTCGACTCCCACCATCGGCATCAAAAAGGAGACTTTGGGTTTGTGGAAAGCCTACTAATAAAAGTTTTATGACATACTATTTTTACTGCATACAATCTTCGTACTGTGTATTACTTATTAAAAGCTAAATCACCTAATTCATCAATGTTAATACTCCAAATATCATCGCCATTATATATAGCGACCTCATTAGCTTCTCTATTGAAGTAAAGTGAATATTTTTCTTTTTCTTTAATCAATTCCATGTCCTTCAAATATTGTTCCATATCTTGCATTTTCATTCCCCTTCCTTATTTAGTAGTTTGTGTTATTGTGAAACAATTGTTATTTTAAAAGCATTTCAAATGTCTATATTTCACTACTTAATCCGAAAAGCCTAAATTTTTAAATGAAGTTTAAATGGATATGTATGCAACGAATCCGTTCGACATTTACTTGTCATTCAAAACACAAGAGATAAACGCTTTTAAGATGCCTTCAAGAGAATACAATACAGATGTTCCTTTAAGAAGTGTTTTACAAGAATTAAAAGGATTGACGAATTGATTAGATAGTTTGCACACTGTAGCCTTGTAAAAAATTGTTTAATAATGATTGATTAAAAGTAGACGTTAAATCATAAAATGTCTACTTTTACAATGGTAATATGCACCAATGTAGTGTGTAGAAAAGGGTTGAGTAGATTAACCAATGGTTTTAGACGGCTTATGCTATATAAAAAAGTGAATCGAAATATATTGGGATTCATGCGTTCGATAGAATCTACATGTTTTGTTTTGTATTTCGAGGACTTATTTTAAAACTATTTGGTTTTTTTATCACTTTCTGTATTTTTTTACAAAAAACTATTGACATCCATTTTTTTGATATTTTATATTATGAGTTGTAAGAAGAAAATTAAAAGGTGAAATTTTATGAAAACTAAAACTATTAGTAGGATGGTAAAAGGAGTCTTAGCAACATCGCTTGCTACAGCCGTTGCGTTTGGGGTAAGGCAAGAGTCATTGGCGGCTTCGCCTCAAAACCAAGAGAATGTTGTTAAACCACAGGCAGGTGTCATTACTCCTCAGTCTATTGTTTCAAAAACGAAGTCAGTAACTTTTAAGGCTGGAGGAACTTATCAAACGTTAAGCATTACAGGAACTTTTGAAACACAATATAGTGATATTTATGAGAGACAAATGTTTGCGGGAATTAAATCTATAACTTCGAAAGTAACAACTGGTGGAAGCTGGAAACAAACAGGGTATGAAGTACGGCTAATTGATGGTGGTCGTACATATGTTATTATTGTATCAGGATATTTTACAATAGCTGGAGTAACTTATACAGTTACAGAAAGCGTAGAATTTTATTGTAATGCTGATGGTTCCATTAGCTGATGAGAAAACTTCATTTTAACGAATGCCGAAATTTGAAATACAGGTGAAATTTAACATGAATAGCGATTCATCCCCCACCTACGTCGGAGGCGTGGAGGAAGGGGACTTCTCGCGTGTTATGTTAAAAAGCACTTTTCCTCTTCAGTAAAGAGGAAAAGTGCTTTTTTCTTTATTAAAACATATTTTTCAGCATGGACTGTACCATTGGATTTTGTAAAAGTTTGGTGATTTCGGCAAAATCAATTCCGCTTAGCGTATCAGAAAGGCCTTCTTTTCTATTTGGCTTTTTGTTGTTTGTTTTTCCTAGCTTTGTCACTACACCGCTGTTGAGGCCCTTTTTTATTAATGTTTGTACCGCAGGGTTTTGCAGTATTTCTATTAGTGCGGCGGCATCTAACCCTTTGCTATCGTTTCTTTTTGTACGGGTTCTTCCGCTTTCTGAAGTTTGGTTCTTACGACGGAGAAACGGAAAGAGGTTAATACGGCGGCGTTGTCGCGGCTTGCTTCTCGTTGTTCGCGTTCTCCGGGCTACCGACTTTGTTTGATTTAATGCTTTTTCGATTTTACTTGCAGATTCTTTTGTCTCATTCACCTGGCTTGCTATTTCATACAGTGACTGTTTGAATCCTGTAAGCCGTTTGCTTACTGCGGTTGCCGGCTTTTTCTTCTTTCTTTTTTTTGTCAAACCGGTCACCTCCTTAGTTATATAAATTTGTGCACTCTATATAAACAGTGTATGTGTCATTCCTATCGTGAGAAATAAGGTATGTACTCAGAGTGGAATTACGGGCGGGAATCCTTAGCCTTTTCCTTTCACCAGACTTCACTTTGTTTAAAAGTGGGAGTCTTCTCAGTTGCTATGATAAAATAAAAATAAAATGTACTTTTTTACAGAAGATGCTGTCTGAAAGCTCACTGGCTTTAACTGTGGGATGAAAGACGGCGTTGCTCGGTATCCTATTCGTGGAGATGCTTAGAGCAACAATTTTTATGTTTGCAAATGACGTTGCAGAATTTAGTGTGGAGTGGAGGACTGCTATGAAGAAATATCGTCAGGGAAACGTATTGCGACATGAAGAGGCAAGCGCTAAAGATATTTATTTAAGGCGCCCGTTCAAGTACAAGTTCATTGAAACCATTCTTTATGTTTTTGTGATGTTTGGCATATTGAGTTTGCTGCCGAAAAGCAGCGTAGCTGTGTTTATTGTCGCTATGGTAGCTGCTATTGTTATCGTTGGTTTTGCCCCGTTTATTTATAAAGTATTGCTCCATCCAGCATATAAGCTTTCCCGCACCCATTTACTAATTCGTATAGGTAAGACTGAAGAAAGTGTGCCGCTGCATGAACTACAGCGCACAAGCACATGGAATTCGACGTACCGGGCCAACGGGAAGAAATATCACATTATGGCTTCGCAAGAGTTTCTTGAAGAGTTGGACAATCAAATCGCACGTGTACAGAAAAGAGGGAAATAGACGATGGAAGCATTCTATCGGGATGTCTGGGCTGAAATCGACCTAGACGCCATTGGAAGAAATATTAAAACATTTCGTAAGCACATTCCTTCAGAAACAAAAATTATGGCGGTTGTTAAGGCGGATGGTTATGGTCATGGTGCTTTTCAAATAGCGAGGCGGGCGCTTAAGGAAGGCGCTGATTGGCTGGGGGTCGCGTTGTTGGATGAAGCGTTGGAACTTCGTCACCAAGGAATTGAAGCGCCAATTCTTGTTCTCAGTTCATTTCCTACCCGGGGAATCAGGCTGGCCATCGAACATGACATCACTATGACAGTATATCAATTGGAGATGTTGCGGAAAATTTCTCAGGAAGCTGAAAAGCAAAAAAAGCGGACAAAAATTCACATAAAAGTGGATACAGGCATGGGACGTATCGGTATGCGGAGCGAGGAAGAATTAGGAGCATTCATGGAAACGGTGCGCGATTGTCCGTGGGTAGAGGTCGAAGGGATGTTTACTCACTTTGCAACAGCTGATGAGGAGGACGGCACCTACACAAAAGAGCAGTTTCAGATGTTCCAACGCTTTGTGGATAGTCTGGAGGAAAGAGGAATGAAGGTTCCACTCCTGTATACAAATAACAGCGCAGCGGCCATGTTCTACCCGGAGCAAAGCCGTCATATGATCCGTTTGGGTATTAGTTTGTATGGCCAGTATCCTTCTAGGTACTCGAAAACGACAGGTATCCCGCTAGCGCCTGCGTTTCAATGGAAGGCGCGGATTAGTCATGTTAAACAAGTGCCGGCCGGGGCAAAAATCGGCTATGGCGCGACTTATGAAGCGAAACGAGATGCGGTTATTGCCACCGTTCCGGCAGGGTATGCGGATGGATACAATCGTTTGCTGTCGAATAAGGGGTATGTGCTTGTTAAAGGTTATCGAGCGCCGATCGCTGGACGTGTCTGCATGGATCAGTTCATGATTGATGTTACGCACATTCCGAATGTAGCTGCGGGAGAGGAAGTAGTTTTGATCGGGCGACAGGGCAACGAAGAGATTTCGGTAGATGAGATGGCGGAATGGCTGACGACGATTAACTATGAGGTTACATGCATGGTTAGCAAACGGGTTCCACGCGTATATTACGAAAATGGCCGCATTGTTGCTGTAAACAATCACATATTACCAGACTTCTGTAAGGAGTAGGGAGTTCATGCGTCGATTCCTACTGTTGTGACGCAGGAAGAATCATGATACAATCAGTAAGAATCAAAATCTCTTCTAAAAATGGCGAAGAGATGCAGGAATTTGCTATTATAACTCGAATACTAAGAAGGGAAGTCGAATCTTCCCGCTAAAAAACCGTGCAAAGTATAATTCTGTACCCATTACGACATACTGGTAATGAGACGTACGCGCGGTCTTTCATCTTAGAAAAAAGTTGTACAGTGTTGGTGTTGGAGGTGCGATGGTCTTGTCTAAAATGGACACGAAGCGAATTATGATTAGCTTGCCGGGGCATCTATTGCAGGAAGTCGATGGATTGGTGGAGAAAGAAAAATCTAATCGCAGCGAGTTTATCCGTCAGGCAATGAGATTATATTTGAAAGAGCGGAAGAAGCGGCATATTCGTGAAATGATGCAGCGTGGATATATGGAAATGGCCAATATTAATCTAGACATCGCGAGCGAGGCTTTTCAGGCTGAGGAAGAAGCGGATTTGACATTGGGTCGTTTAGTGAGCGGGGTGTAGTGTGTGATCGTGAAGCGTGGCGACGTATATTTTGCGGATTTATCCCCTGTTGTCGGATCGGAGCAGGGCGGAGTCCGGCCTGTGCTGGTTATACAGAATGATATAGGAAACCGCTTCAGTCCGACAGTAATCGTCGCAGCCATTACGGCCCAAATCCAAAAAGCTAAGTTGCCTACCCATGTAGAAATTGATGCAAAGACATACGCATTTGACCGTGATTCTGTTATCCTGCTTGAGCAGATACGGACGATTGATAAACAGAGATTAACGGATAAGATCACACACCTTGATGAAGAGATGATGGAGCGAGTAAATGAAGCTCTTCAGATTAGTTTGGGACTTATTGACTTTTAAACAAGATTCGTTTTTTATAATTTCTCGAAAGGCTGCTGTGAAATACGGTAGCTTTTTTTCATTATAAAAAAGTCGCGGAAGGATTGTTACTATGGAAATAAAACAGATGGCTTCGGTTATTGCGGATGAGTTACAAATTACTTCCGGACAGGTGGAGCGGACCATTGCGTTGCTTGATGAAGGTAGTACGGTTCCGTTTATCGCCCGTTACAGGAAAGAAGCTACAGGAATGCTGGATGAAAATCAAATTCGTTTCATTCAGGAACAGGTTCAGTACTTGCGTCAACTTGCGGAAAGAAAAGGGGAAGTCATTCGCCTGATTGCTGAACAGGACAAGTTGACAGAAGAACTGGAAAAACAAATTCGGGACGCGACAAAATTACAACAAGTAGAAGACTTATACCGTCCCTTTAGACAAAAGCGGCGGACGCGGGCGACGGTGGCGAAAGAGAAGGGGCTTGTGCCGCTCGCAAATTTCATGTTAATGGCTTGTACAGGTGACTTGCAGGAAGAAGCAGCAAAATATATTAGCCAGGAAAAAGGGGTTGCTTCAGCGGAAGAAGCGATACAGGGCGCATCTGATATCATTGCGGAGCAGGTAGCCGACGACCCGGATGTGCGCAGTTGGGTACGGGAGTATACGATGAAGCATGCGACGCTTATCACATCCAAGAAGGAAGATGAACCATCCGGAAAAAAAGTGTATGAAATGTACTACGAGTATAGCGAGCCGGTCAGCCGGATGGCACCCCATCGAGTTCTTGCTGTAAACCGGGCGGAACGGGAAGGGATTCTGCGCGTAAAGCTTGCGCTTGATTCTGCTCCGATATTGCAACATTTGGAACGAAATTGGATTCGCAAAAATAGTATTGCAGCCGAGCAACTAAAATCCGCGCTAGAAGATGGCTACAAGCGGCTGATTGCGCCTGCGGTTGAGCGGGAAGTGCGTGGCCTATTGACAGAGAAAGCTGAAGAACAGGCGATTCATATCTTTGCGGAAAATCTCCGTCAGCTATTGTTGCAGGCGCCGTTAAAAAATCGTGTTGTATTGGCACTTGATCCAGCTTACCGTACCGGATGCAAGACGGCGGTTCTGGATGAGACGGGCAAATTGCTGGAAGTAGCTGTTGTCTATCCGACGCCGCCACAGAACAAAACCGATGAAGCGAAGCGTGTGCTTACAGAACTCATCGAAAAGTATGGGGTGCAGGTCATCGCTATCGGTAATGGTACCGCTTCTCGAGAAACGGAGCAATTCGTCGCTAACATGCTAAAAGAAATTGATCGTGATATTTCTTATATTATCGTGAACGAAGCAGGCGCGAGTGTTTATTCCGCGTCCAAATTAGCAGGGGAAGAGTTCCCGGATCTAGATGTGGCGGAGCGAAGCGCTGTATCTATCGGTCGTCGTTTGCAGGACCCTCTTGCAGAACTCGTAAAAATTGACCCGAAATCCATCGGCGTCGGCCAGTATCAGCATGATGTGTCACAAAGCAGGCTGGCAGATAGCCTGCAATTTGTTGTGGAATCAGCGGTGAATTATGTGGGCGTGGACGTCAACACCGCTTCACCTTCGCTTCTGCAATACGTGTCGGGCATTACCAAACAGGTGGCCAAAAATATTGTGTCTCGCCGCGAACAACTAGGGAAATATGTATCGCGTGCCCAGCTCAAAGAGGTGCCCCGCCTTGGTGCCAAAACATACGAGCAATGCATAGGGTTTCTGCGCATTCCGGATGGCGAAAATCCGCTTGATAATACTCCTATTCATCCCGAATCTTATCCGGCTGTAGCTGTTCTCTTGCAAGAGCTCGGAATTCGGACGGACGAGATTGCGAGCGAGGCGGCAAAAGCAAAGCTAAAGGAAGTCAATGTAAAGGATATGGCGCAGAAGCTGAGCATTGGCGAACCGACGCTCACCGATATTATCGAAAGTCTTCTGCGGCCAGGACGAGATCCGCGAGAAGAATTGCATGCACCGCTTTTGAAAAAAGATGTATTAGATATTACAGATTTGTCGAAGGGGATGGAACTGCAAGGTACAGTACGCAACGTAGTCGATTTTGGCGTATTTGTGGATATCGGTTTGAAAAATGATGGACTTGTCCATATTTCTCAATTGAGCCGTCGCTTTGTTAGACATCCGCTGGACGTCGTATCCGTTGGCGAAATTGTTACCGTCTGGGTAAAGGACATTGATGTGGAAAAGGGACGGGTCGGCCTCACGATGCTAGGACCGGAAGCCGTGCAATAGTCGAGGTTAACAGGGAGGCCGTAAAAGCTTCAGTTGCGGCCCCCCTGTTTGTCATTGTATAAGAACCAGCAATCGTTCAGCAGTAGAATTTGCTTCCGGTTTTTTGTTTGAAAAGCTTTCATCAGTTGACGTTTTAACCATTGAGGCATCCTTATTCCTCCTGTTGACATATAGTAAGGCCAAAAAGCGGAATACGGTACGCGCGTCTTTTACTACTATATGTCACTGGAGCTTGGATGTTACTCGTATTCATTTTCTTCTGCCAGATATTCGAGTTGCGCGTGGAGGGCACGAATTTCAGTCAGCAGCGAGATGAGAGGATAATGTTCCTCCTTTAGTGAGGCGAATTGCTTTTCTAGGTTGGTTAGGTAATCGATGCCCTGGATAATGCGGGCATTTGTATCATGCAATTCGATATCACTGCATTCGGCAATAATGTGCGGCAGAACGGGGCGTTCTGCGACCGTTAGTTTGTCGATTTCTTTATGCAATCGGCGTAAAAGGGCAATAAGCTGATACATATAGCCGGAAGGCATGGCGACAAATTGGAGTTTATTTTCCACTGATAAAATACAATAGCGCATAACACGGCTCCCCCTTGCTTTGTATATGTCGTATGTACGTTCACAGTGTAGCGTATGTTTCGTCCCGGCGCAAGAATGGGAGGAGAAGAAATGGAAAAACTGACGGATGGACAATTGCAGAAATTGGTGGAGCGAATCTCTACGAAATTTTTTCGGCGCCCGTTTGCGCACAGGGCGTACTTTAACCCGCGTTTGAGAACAACAGGGGGGCGCTATGTACTTGGGACGCACAACATTGAGCTAAACCCCAAGCATTATGAAATGTTCGGAATGAATGAGCTTATCGGTATTATTAAACATGAACTCTGCCATTATCATTTGCATCTGACTGGCCGGGGATACAAGCACAAAGACGCGGATTTTCGACGGTTGTTGAAAGAGGTTGGTGGAAGTCGATACTGCCGTTCGGTAGCGCCTGAGCGGAAGCGGGAGACGTACCGCTATGAATTGATATGCAGGGATTGCGGAACACGCTATTTGCGCAGGCGGAGAATGAATACCTGCAGGTACGTTTGTGGAAAGTGCAGGGGACGCCTGCTGTTGCGTGAATGGAGGGAATACAATGACGGAAAAACGCCGTGATGAATTCGGGTTAATTTCGTATTTAACTGGCGGGCAAACCATACCGCAGGCGCTCAAAGGGCGGATTGCCGTCGGAAATGGGGATGACGCCGCCGTCGTCGCCGGAAGAAGTGGATATGATTGGGTTGTTTGCTGTGATTCAATGATCGAGGATGTGCATTTCAAACGGCAGACGATGCTGCCGTCTGACATTGGCCATAAAGCGCTGGCGTCAAACATTAGCGATATTGCGGCGATGGGTGGAATGCCGCTGTTTTATCTTGTTTCTCTTGGATTGCCGCGCACATGGACGGAAGAAGAGGTTGCAGAAATATACAAAGGAATGACGGAATTAGCCATGCGTTACGATATGGCGCTTATTGGCGGAGACACAGTGGCCATGCCGGGCCCCCTGACTATCACAGTTATGGTGCTTGGAGAAATGGAACAGGGGAGAGCGCTCCGCCGTTCTGGTGCCCAGCCGGGTGATCTCGTATTTGTCACCGGAACAGTGGGAAATTCAGGAGCCGGGTTGGATGTACTTTTGCAAGAGAGGTGGGGAGTGCATAACATTCCAAATGAGTGGGAATTTCTTGCTTCTTGTCACCGCCGCCCGGAACCAAGAGTAGACGCCGGACGAATGCTTGCGCAAAGCGAAATACGCATTGCGTTAAACGATATCAGCGACGGGCTGGCGAGCGAAGCGTGGGAAATCGCTGAAGCAAGCGATGTGGTGTTAGTGCTGGACGAAGTAAACATCCCGCTCGGTGATTGTATTCAGCGCTACGCTAAAGTTAGCAGAAAGGATCCTTTACAATGGGCCTTTTACGGGGGCGAAGATTATCAGCTGATCGGATGTGCGCCTGCGGCGGCCAAAGAAAAGCTTTCTGAAATGTTCGAGAAGGCTGCCCTTCCGCTTTACTGGATCGGCGAAGTACAGGAAGGAAAGGCACAGGTATGGTTGCGGAAATGGAATGGAAAGCTAACGCAGCTTGAGAAAAAAGGATATAATCATTTTACATGAACGGTAAGTTTGTATAGGAAGTGATAAAAATGGAAAAAAGGCAAACGTATACGTTTTACACCCGTTCCGTAGAAGAAACGCAGGCGCTGGCTGAGAAGCTGGGAAAACGGGTAGAACCAGGAGATGTATTTACTTTGTCCGGAGACTTGGGAGCCGGAAAAACGAGTTTTACGCAAGGATTGGCCCGCGGCATGGGAATAGAGGGCGTCGTGAATAGCCCGACGTTTACGATTATTAAAGAATATATAGGACGTTTGCCTCTTTATCATATGGATGTATACCGTATAGAAGATGAGGCGGAAGATCTTGGGCTTGATGAATATTTCTACGGTGATGGCGTTACGGTTATAGAATGGCCGCAAATGATTGCTGAGCAGCTTCCTGAAGAACGCTGTGAAATCGTAATCAAGCGCGGCGCTGAGGATGAGAGGACACTTATTTTTACCCCGATAGGGAGCCGATACCAAATATTATGTGAGGCGATAAAACATGATGATTCTGGCGATTGATACATCCAACTTTAGCCTGGGCGTCGCTATTTGTTCCAAGGAAAAAGTTCTTGGGGAATGCACGACAAATTTAAAGAAAAACCATAGTGTTCGCTTGATGCCAATGATAGACCAGCTGTTGAAGGAAGTGGAAGTCGATCCGGCGGAACTTTCCGCAATTGCTGTTGCACGCGGGCCGGGCTCTTATACAGGGGTTCGCATTGGGGTGGCTACCGCCAAAAGTATGGCCTGGTCGCTTAATATTCCGCTTATCGGTATATCAAGCCTCGAGGTACTGGCCTGGAATGGTGCATATTTTCCAGGCATGATTGTGCCGTTGTTTGACGCGCGCAGAGGACAAGTGTATACAGGCGTCTATCGTTCTGTTCCCGAGGGAGGCGTACAGCTTGCGGAACCAGAGAGAATTGTGTTGTTCCGCCAAGCTTTAGAAGAATGGAAGACGATCGCAACGGAAGAGCCTGTCCTCTTTTTAGGTGATGACGTGGCGCTTCATAAAGAGACCATCCAGGAAATACTTGGTACGAGGGCTGTATTTGCGCCGCTGTCGTATCAAATACCGCGTGCCGCTCATCTTGGCGCGGCGGGATGGAAAGCGCTGCGTGAAGGGCGAGTGGAGAATACGCAAACCTTTGCTCCGGTCTATCTTCAATTGGCGGAAGCGGAAGCGAAGTGGCTCGCCAGTCAGAAGAAGTAGGGGGACGGACGGTACGATGGAACAAGAATTTATGATTCGCCGTATGGAGATGAAAGACCTTGACGATATTGAAGAAGTAGAACAACTTTCGTTTCCTACCCCGTGGTCGCGCGAGTCTTTCATCAATGAGCTGAAAAATAACGTATTCGCCCGTTACTTCGTAATTGAAAAAGACAAGCGAGTTATCGGGTATGGCGGAATGTGGCTTGTACTGGACGAAGCTCATATTACGAATATTGCCATTCATCCCGATTATCGCGGTTTGCGTCTCGGGGAACGTCTGATGCGACGATTAATGGGCTTGGCCATCCGTTCCGGCGCCGCTAGCATGACGCTGGAAGTGCGCAAAAGCAATGAAGTGGCGCAGCGGTTGTACAGGAAGCTTGGATTTGTCGAAGAAGGGGTGCGTCCCGGTTATTACACGGACAATGGAGAAGACGCGATTATTATGTGGGCAACATTAAAAGAGAATGTTTGCGAGACAGAAACCTTTGATTTATAAGGGTTTCTTTTTTTGTCTTTAATGATAAGAATGAGGTTATCGGTTTTTATGTTACCACTAATAGTTTCTTGAAAGATATGGAGCTTTTGCAATAATATAACCATTATGTTGTGTATAATTGTATACAAGCACGTTTATTCCAAGGTATTCGAAAATGCAGGTGAAATAAAAAATGAACAATTGGAAACACAAAGTTTACAAGCGCCGTGAGGAAGCGCTGGCATCCGGGAAGCCGATCCGTATTCTTGGCATTGAGACGAGCTGCGATGAAACGTCGGCCGCCGTTATCGAGAACGGGAATACGATTCGTTCTAATGTGATTTCTTCCCAGATCGAAAGCCATAAACGTTTCGGCGGTGTAGTACCGGAAGTTGCTTCGCGGCACCATGTTGAAAATATTACGTTAATTATTGATCAAGCGCTGCGGGAAGCGAACCTTACGTTGGATGATATTGATGCGATTGCGGTTACATACGGTCCGGGACTTGTAGGGGCGCTTTTGGTCGGTGTGGCAGCAGCTAAAGCGATTTCGTTTGCACGCGGGATTCCGCTTGTAGGCGTGCATCATATCGCAGGCCACATTTACGCCAATCGTTTTGTCAAGGAATTGGAATTTCCATTGCTTGCGCTGGTTGTTTCCGGCGGGCATACGGAACTGGTTTATATGAAAGAGCATGGTGCTTATGAAATTATTGGACAAACGCGTGATGACGCGGTAGGCGAAGCATACGATAAAGTGGCCCGCTCGCTTGGCCTTCCGTATCCGGGTGGCCCGCATATTGATCAGCTGGCGCATGAGGGCGAACCGTCCATTCCGTTGCCGCGCGCCTGGTTGGAAGGAACGTATGACTTTAGTTTTAGTGGCTTAAAATCGGCGGTTTTGAATACTTTACACAATGCGGCGCAACGGGGAGAGTCCATCGAACCGAAGAATCTGGCCGCCAGTTTTCAGGAGTCAGTCATTGAAGTGCTTGTAGATAAAACATTTAGGCTAATTAATGAGCGCCCGGTAAAACAGCTTTTGCTGGCCGGCGGTGTGGCCGCTAACAAAGGTTTGCGCCGCGCGTTGTCCGAGCGGGCGGCGCGGGAAGGCGTGGAACTTATCATTCCGCCACTTTCGCTTTGCACCGACAATGCAGCGATGATTGCTGGAGCTGGCTATATTGAATATAAAAAGGGAAACCTAGCTAGTATGACGTTGAACGGTGTTCCCGGTTTACCTCTCGCTTGAAAAGGCAATCCTATGTACAGGGTTGCCTTTTTTCTACGTGTAGCTTTTTGTCAAAACTTGTGGACATATGCTGAATAACATTATCCATAGATTTGTGGATAATGTGGATAAATTAGTGGATAACCTATTTTACCAACCTTTATTTGTGTTAAGAGGTGTGGATAAAGCTGTGTGTATGTGGAAAAGGAGAGAAGCGGGTTGGGAAAAAAGACGATTCTTGTTGTTGGGTTTTGTAGTTTTTTTCTCGCTTCTTGTTTATGTTTTGCCACAAATGTTCTTTCCCAAAACCGATCTTCCGTTATGTTGTTTCTCGTGCCGGAGCTTACCCGGGAAGATGTTCGCGAGGCATATGATTCGCAGCGTTTTCCTTTCTTAAAACAGGCGGCGCTGGGGGAGTTAAATATAAGAAGTGCCCTATCTCTTAAAGATATTCACAATGTATTGACGATAAGCGCGGGAACGCGCGCGGCAGGCTCAGAATGGGGAAGGCACGCATACGGAATTCACGGACGCAATGGAGAAGGAATTGCCTTATACCGTCAATATACGGGAGAAATACCTCCCACGTTGCGGAACGGCTCAGTTCTGTTTCCTTATATGGCCGTTTTGCGGAGAAGCAATGAACAAAAAAATACAGGGGCGGTGCCGGGGTTAGTAGGAGAAACACTGGAAAGGCATGGAATTTCCAGAGCCGTTATTGGTAACAGCGATACAAATAGCCAAATCAGCCGCTTGGCAGCATTGATTACGATGAATCAAAAGGGGATCACCCCTGAAGGATGGGTTGGGGAGGAAACGCTGATCCGCCATGCTTTTTTTCCAGGAGAAAGAAAAACAGATTACTCTTTCATGTACTATCATATGGCGCGATGGAAAGCCAGAGGTGTTGGCCTAATTGTAGCGGAACTGGGCGATTTGCGGCGATTAGGGAAATATGAAAGCGTGCTGGATACCGAGCGATATGCTCTCCTGCGCAAACAGATCGTGCATGAGATGATAGGGTTTGTGGGAAAACTGGTTGCGGAAGCCGAACCCCGGCAGCGCCTACTGCTTGTTTCTGCCTCGCTTCCTGACAGCGAAATCGTCGCCAAAAAAAGAATGGCGTCTGTACTTTTGTGGGAAGCCGGAAGGTACGGTGGGGTGATCACGTCTGGTACGACAAGGCAACCGGGAATTGCGGCCAACATTGACATCGCCCCGTCCGTTCTGTCCTGGCTTGGAATACAGCTCCCTCCCGAAATGAAAGGACTGCCGCTTAGAGTTGATCGTTCGCGTTCGGTATCCCATGATTCATTTTGGCGTACAGCGGAACTGGTGGATGCTATTTACGCTACAAGACCGTTTGTTTTATATCCGTATATAGTTTTTTCTATCATTGTGATTTTAGTTGTACCCGCTTCTTTATTTTTGCGCGGGAAAGCAGAAGAAATAAAAAGAAAAGCCACACCGGCGCTCCAATGTTGTTTGTTATTCGTTTTGCTGATGCCTTGTCTGCTTCTGTTTCTTTCTGCCTTGCCGTATTTGCCATCACCTTTACTCACAGTGCTTTTGCTGGGCGGCGTGGGAAGTTGTCTGGCATATATACTACGAAAAACGTCGTTTGGTCTTTGTTTTTTATGCGTTGGCCTTGCAGGGTGGCTTCCTGTTCTGGCGGACGGTTTGTTGGGAGGCGAGCTGATCCGGCGTTCTTATCTGGGATATGACCCGGTTATTGGCGCTCGTTATTATGGAATTGGTAATGAATATATGGGCGTTATGCTGGGCAGTGTTGTACTAAGTTTGGCAATGTGGGGAGAACTGCGGGGGAAACAGAGAAGAGGGTTTCTCATTGCGACTATGCTTGTTTTATTCGCCATACTCATTTTGTATATGGCTTGGCCAGCAGGGGGAAGCAAAGCAGGGGGAATTCTCGTTTTTCTGGCTGCTCTTGTATATGGCGTGTTCGCTTTTTCCGGGTGCTCCATGCGAATATGGCGTGTGGTACTGGTTGTAACTATCGGCTTAGCAGCGGCCTGTTTGGTGTTCTGGCTGAATTATCAATTCGCCGCGCAAGAACAGTCACACATTGGTCGGGCGGTCGGAGAACTGCTGGGTGGAAACTGGGCGGAAATCGGGAGAATTATAGAGCGAAAGGTAACGATGAACTGGCGCTTAATTCTGACTTCCATATGGAGTAAATTGTTTATTGCTGGTTTGACCGTCAGCCTGCTGCTTTTGTATTGGAAGAGGGAAAAAGTAAAACAATTAGCTTCACCTTCTTCTTTTTTTATCGCCGGAGTAAAGACGATCGCGTTTGGTTCGTTTGTTGCCTTGTTCACCAATGATTCGGGTATTATTGCTGCCGCGTTGGCCATGCTGTACGCGCTCGTCCCCATTTTGTACGTTTTGTTGCGGAATGAAAATACGGTTGACTAGCGCTATCATAACAAAAGCAGAGGCTAAACTTTGTGTTTCATCTTTTTGCCGTTTACATACGAAAAAACGGCCGCAATTTTTTTCCCGCGGTGAATAAGCCGGGAGGTTTTGCGGCCGCTGTAGTTATTCCTGTAATTCCGCCCACTCTTCCAGACAGGCATCCAGTTCCACTTTTTTTGCTTCCATTTGCTCATGAAGTTCCCGCGCTTTTTCGTGATCCTGAAATACTTCTGGTTTGCATAATGCTTCTTCCAGCGAGGCGATCGTTTCTTCCAGCTGTCCGATCGTACTTTCCAGTTCTTCGATGCGGCGCTGACGTTGACGTTCCGCCCGTTTTGCTTCTTTGTTTTGCAGGAACTTTTCTTTATTGGAGGAGGGAGCAGGATGCTGTTCTTGTTTCTGAACCGCTTTCGCTGGAGCAAGGGCAGCTGACTGTAATTCCTCCAGTTCTTGCTTTTTCTCCATATAATAATCGTAGTTCCCGAGGTAAGAAATAACGCCGTTCGGAGTCAGTTCAAGCACCCGGGTCGCGATTTTGTTAAGGAAATACCGGTCGTGTGATACGAAAAAGATGGTACCAGGATAATCTTCTAGCGCTTCTTCGAGAATTTCTTTACTGAATAGATCAAGATGGTTTGTTGGCTCGTCCAGAATCAGGAAATTCGCCTTTTGCAGCATTAATTTGGCCAGCGAGACACGGGCCCGCTCTCCGCCGCTCAATTCACTAATTTTCTTAAGCACGTCATCGCCGCTGAACAGGAAGTTGCCCAGCACGGTGCGAACGTCTTTTTCCTGCATGGTCGGGTATTCGTCCCACAGTTCGTGCAACACTTGCTTCGCATGATTTAAATCTTCCTGTTCCTGATCATAAAAGCCAAGCATGACATTGCTTCCGTACTGAATTGATCCGGCGAGCGGCGGCATTCGTTTAACGATTGTTTTCAGCAAGGTGGATTTGCCAAGGCCGTTTGGGCCGAGCAGTGCTACACGTTCCCCGCGTTTGATGTCAAACGACAGGTTCTGAGCGAGCAGCGTATTTCCGTATCCGATCGCAACATCTTGTACAGTCAGCACTTGGTTACCGCTTACTTTCTCGATATCGAAGGAGAAATGTGCTTTTTTCAATTCGCTGATTGGTTTTTCGATCGGTTCCATCCGTTCCAGCATTTTGCGCCGGCTTTGCGCGCGTTTGGTCGTAGAAGCGCGGGCGATATTGCGCTGTATAAATTCCTCAATGCGCGAAATTTCTGCCTGTTGTTTTTCGTACTGCTTCATTTGCTGCTGTACCCGCTCGCCTTTCTGGATAAGATAATCAGTGTAATTGCCGACATAGCGCGTAACCTGGGTTCGTTCCAGTTCGTAAATAATATTGACAAGCGAATCGAGGAAGAAGCGATCGTGCGATACGACCAGCAGGGCGCCCGGATAGTTTGACAGGTATTTTTCAAGCCAGCCGAGCGTTTCAATGTCGAGATAGTTAGTCGGTTCGTCCAGAACTAGGACATCTGGTTCCATCAGGAGTAGTTTGGCCAGCGCGAGGCGCGTCTTTTGCCCGCCGCTTAATTGATGAATCGGCGTATCATAATCTTCCGGAAAAAAGCGCATGCCGTGCAGAACAGAACGGGTTTTTGCTTCGTATTGATAGCCGCCTTTCGATTTAAACTCCTCGGCTAATTGGGAGTAAGCGTTCAACAGCCGTTCGTGCTGGGATGCATCGGCAATAATGTTGGGATCAGCAATTTTCTGTTCAAGGCGGCGTAATTCTGTTTCCTGTTCCTTAAAATGTTCAAATACGGTCATCATCTCTTTCCAGATAGTATGTTCCGTATCTAGACCGCTATCCTGGGCCAGGTAACCGAGCGTCGTATCTTTTGCCTTCTGGATCTCTCCCTCGTCCGGCAGGATTTGGCCCGTAATAATTTTAAGCAGCGTCGATTTTCCAGCGCCGTTCACGCCGACCAGCCCAATCCGTTCGCCTGTCTGCAGTACCATATTAATATTGGAAAGCACCGGAGTGGCGCCGAATGATTTGCTTATGTTCAATGTTTGCAATAAGATCATTACTTAATTCACCTCTATTTTTGTCCATTGTTAGTTTATCGTAAAATACGGGCAAGGGAAAACCGGGGAAGGGAGAAAAGTGATGAATAAGGAAGAAAAAAAAGATATCAAGCGTCTTGTGCGCCGTGAGATGTTAAAGCGGAGGGCGGCGCTATCCGCGAAAGAGCATATCTGTAAATCAGAGGCGGTGGTGAAGCGGTTGTTTGCCGTCCCGGAAGTTCGTGCAGCCCAGAGGTTGTTTACTTTTCTTCCTTTTAGAGATGAAGTCAGGATTGACGCGTTTCTGGAAGCGTGCCGCGATGAAGCCAAGAATATATACATACCGAAAACGATTGTTGCTGATAAACAAATGATCCCTTATCTTTTTGTAGGATGGGATTCGCTTGTGGAAGGCCCGTATGGCATTCGTGAGCCGGATACGGACAGAAGCGAGCTGTGGAGCGGTGAAGCATTTGATATTATTATTGTCCCCGGAGTAGCTTTCACCGAGCGGGGAGAACGTCTTGGATATGGCGGAGGCTTCTATGATCGTTTCTTTGCTCAGCTAAAGGGGCCCCCTCCTTTGCTTATCGCTCCTTGTTTTGAAGTGCAGATCACGACTTTTCTTCCGGTGGAGTCTCACGATAAAAAAGTGGATATAATTGTAACAGAGTGCCGCACTATCGTTTGTTCATGATTTTGCCACTGTATATATGCGCAAAAATCGACACAACTTGGACAGGTTGTAGTACAATATAATTGAATTTTTATGTATAATAACGGAGGGTTACCTGAATGTGGAAAATTGGGGTTGTCACATCTAGCAACTCGGTGTATCGCGGGGAACGGGAGAATGATTGTTTTCTGAGACTGGAAATGTTGCTGAAAAGCAATTTTGACGTTGATGTTACCCACCATCGCGTGTCGCCTGACAATATAGAGATGCTTAAAGAAAATATGATTGAACTTGTCGACCGGGAAAGAGTCGATTTATTGATTACAATTGGCGGCACAGGACTGAGCCCGGAAGATGTGACTCCAGAAGCGACGGAACTTGTTATTGATCGCCATGTTCCGGGGTTGGCTGAAGAAATGCGCCGCTCTGCTATGCAAAATTCGCGCAAGGCATTGTTGACGCGCGCCGCCGTAGGTACGCGTGGAAATGCGCTGGTAATTAATCTTCCAGGAAGCCTCCCGGCAATGGAATGGTGTTTTCTGGCGATCGCAGACCAAATTTCGTCAGCGCTGGCTATTATTCAAGGAAAAAATGAAAACGTAAATATTTAAAGGTACAAACAACACTATATTTTGCAAGCTGTTTGTTAAGAGAGGGTTTGAACAGCATATGAGCAATGAAGACCGAGATATGCGGGTGGTGGAACACTTAAGCGAGTTGCGGAGACGTGTAATCTGGGTGTTGATTATTTTCATGGTGGCGTTTATCGGCGCGTTTGTCTACGCTGATCCGGTTGTCCGCTATTTTCAGAAAAACGCCGATATTCAGTGGAATGTTTTCGCTCTTGGCGACGGATTACGCGTGTACATGCAATTTTCATTTGTTATCGCGCTGGTGGTTACCCTTCCCTTTATGTTGTATCACATCTGGCGATTTGTTTCTCCGGGGCTTCGCCCGCATGAACGAAAAGCGGCTGGCGCTTTTATCGTTCCAGCATTCTTGCTTTTTATAACAGGGCTGGCTGTAGGATATTATTTAGTATTTCCGATGCTCGTAAGCTTCATGAAGAAGTTTTCCGAGAAACTCGGTACCGTAGAAACGTTTGGAATCTCTCAGTATTTTGGTTTCATGTTCAATATTGTGATCCCGCTGGCCTTGTTGTTTGAATTGCCGATCATTGTTATGTTTTTAACACGGTTACGCGTGTTGAACCCAATGCGGATGAAGAAGATGCGAGGTTATTCATATTTAGTTTTGGTCATTATAGCCTCGCTCATTTCACCACCAGATTTTATTAGCCATTTAAGCGTTTTTGTCCCACTGGTCATTTTATATGAAGTAAGTGTTGTGCTATCACGTATTGTGTACCGGAAACAACTGAAAGAAGAAGCCGAATGGGAACGCGAGTTTTATGGAGAGAGACAGGAAAAAGACGCTGTGCTAACGGTTGATAGAGAATAATAAGTATAATAGGGATAAGAGAGCCGAACCCTCCGGCTCTTTTTTTATCGTTTAAGAAACGTGGCTATTTGATGAATCAATACTTACCACAAGGAAAAGAGGAGTGAAGAATACGCGTATTTTCTACTCTAAATTCTGGAAAATCAACAGCCGTATTTTAGAATAAAGCTTATACGAAACGTACAAAATGAGAAAGAAAAATTTTTGTAACGCGGGGCTTGCAAAATGGAAATAAAGTATATATTATAATAATTGTGTTAGCACTCATTTGTAACGAGTGCTAACAACTATACTTAACAGGGAGGTTGTTTTCAGTGTTAAAGCCATTGGGTGACCGTGTGATTGTAGAACCTATCGCAAAAGAAGAAACAACTGCTAGCGGAATCGTGCTTCCGGAAACAGCGAAAGAGAAGCCGCAAGAAGGCAAAATTATTGCTGTAGGAAACGGCCGTTATGAGAACGGTGAGCGCGTAGCTTTGGAAGTAAAAGAAGGCGATCGTGTTATCTACTCCAAATATGCTGGCACTGAAGTAAAATATGGCGATAAAGAATTGTTAATCATGCGTGAAAGCGACATTCTCGCGATTGTTGAGTAATCACTGAGAACGGCACTTTCATAAGTATCTGAGTTTTTCACCGTGCAGGTATCTATATAAAGACTACATAAATTAGGAGGGCGAACAGAATGGCGAAAGAAATTCGTTTTAGCGAAGAAGCGCGCCGCGCGATGCTTCGCGGTGTTGATACGCTTGCTGACGCAGTAAAAGTAACTCTCGGACCGAAAGGCCGCAACGTGGTACTTGAAAAGAAATTCGGTTCTCCGCTTATCACAAACGACGGTGTGAGCATCGCGAAAGAAATCGAGCTTGAAGATCCGTTCGAAAACATGGGTGCACAGCTTGTTAAAGAAGTTGCGACCAAAACAAACGATGTAGCGGGTGACGGTACGACTACTGCTACCGTTCTGGCTCAGGCGATGATTCGCGAAGGTCTGAAAAACGTAACAGCGGGCGCAAACCCAATGGATGTTCGCCGCGGTATTGACAAAGCGGTTCGCAAAGCGGTTGAAGAACTGCATGCTATTTCCAAGCCGATCGAAGGCAAGGAGTCTATCGCACAAGTTGCTGCAATCTCTGCTGCTGACGAAGAGATCGGCCAGCTGATTGCAGAAGCTATGGAAAAAGTAGGTAAAGACGGCGTTATCACAGTTGAGGAATCTAAAGGTTTCACAACTGAACTTGATGTTGTAGAGGGTATGCAATTTGACCGTGGATATGCATCTCCGTACATGATTACGGATACTGACAAGATGGAAGCGGTGCTTGAAAATCCGTTTATCCTGATTACTGACAAGAAAATCTCCAGCATCCAAGATATCTTGCCGATCCTTGAGAAAGTTGTACAACAAGGCAAGCCGCTTCTGATCATCGCTGAAGATGTAGAAGGCGAAGCGCTGGCAACGCTTGTTGTCAACAAATTGCGTGGCACATTTACTGCGGTAGCAGTTAAAGCCCCTGGATTCGGTGATCGCCGCAAAGCGATGCTCGAAGATATCGCGGTATTGACTGGCGGTCAAGTAATCACTGAAGACCTCGGTCTTGACCTGAAGACAGCTTCTCTGCAACAACTTGGTCAAGCCGGCAAAGTTGTTGTAACGAAAGAAAATACAACAATTGTAGAAGGCGCTGGTGACAAAGCGAACATTAATGCTCGCGTGAACCAAATCCGCGCTTCTATCGAAACAACAACTTCTGACTTTGACCGTGAAAAACTGCAAGAACGTCTGGCTAAATTGGCTGGCGGCGTAGCAGTTATCAAAGTTGGTGCGGCTACTGAAACTGAATTGAAAGAGAAAAAACTGCGCATCGAAGACGCGCTGAATGCTACTCGCGCTGCTGTTGAGGAAGGTATTGTAGCTGGCGGTGGTACTGCGTTTGTAGCTGTTTACAATAAAGTAGCAGAAGTTGAAGCGGAAGGCGATGAAGCTACTGGCGTACGCATCGTTCTGCGCGCTCTTGAAGAGCCGGTACGTCAAATTGCTGCCAACGCTGGCCTTGAAGGTTCTGTTATCGTTGAGCGCCTGAAACAAGAAGAAGTAGGCATCGGCTTTAATGCGGCAACTGAGCAATGGGTGAACATGATCGATGCTGGTATTGTTGACCCGGCGAAAGTTACTCGTTCTGCGTTGCAAAATGCTGCATCGGTTGCGGCTATGTTCTTGACAACAGAAGCGGTTGTAGCCGACAAGCCAGAAAAAGAAAAAGCAGCTCCTGGCATGGACGGAATGGGCGGCATGGGCGGTATGATGTAATCGCCTCTGGGAGAAACCCCTTCGAAGAAGTTCGAAGGGGTTTTTGCATGCATTTCGCCGGATTGAGAGAAGAAGCAACATCATCTACAGTTCTGATTTTTTTTAATAAATTTATGGTATGACGAATGAAAAAGCAAAAGAAAAAGAATTTATATGAGGAAAATCCGAACAATTAGATAGAAAAGAGGGTTAAATTTTCATATTTTAGTGCTTGACTTTTCGAATACCTCTGGTAAACTAAATTCGTTAAAGCCTCATATAATCTCAGGGATACGGCCTGAAAGTTTCTACCGAACGACCGTAAATCGTTCGACTATGAGGACAGATAGCTGTGCACCAGGTTTCTGTCTCTATACTTTTTTATAGAAAGCCTGGTTTTTGTTTTTTTATAGGAAAAAATAAAAATGCTAAAATGTTTGTTATGCTTATAGATGCAGCGATTTATACAGAGGAGGATTTTACAAAGATGGACAAGCCGAAAGAGTTAGTTGTAGTTCTTGATTTCGGAGGACAGTATAATCAGTTGATTGCACGTCGTGTTCGTGATCTTGGTGTATTTAGTGAACTTATACCTTATAACACTCCGGTTGAAGAATTGGAAAAGCTGAATCCAAAAGGGATTATCTTCTCCGGCGGTCCAGCGAGCGTATATGCCGAAGGAGCGCCACAGTGCGACACCCGCATTTATGACATGGGAGTGCCGATTCTGGGTATTTGCTATGGTATGCAGTTAATGTCTCACAATCTGAAAGGGAAAGTGGAACGCGCGGGCGTGCGTGAATACGGGCGTTCCGATATTTCCATTCATAATGATTCCCTGTTCTTTAAAGGGCTCGACAAAACGGAAACAGTATGGATGAGCCACTCAGACAAAGTAATCGAGGTGCCTGAAGGTTTCCAGATTGACGCTAGCAATGAAGCGTGTCCGGTAGCAGCTATCAGCCATCCGGTGAAGAAGTTCTACGGTGTCCAATTTCACCCGGAAGTTCGTCATTCCGTACGCGGCAGCGAGATGCTGAAGAACTTCCTGTTCGAAATCTGCAAATGCGAAGGCAATTGGTCGATGGAAAACTACATCGATATGATGGTAGAAGAGATTCGCCAAAAAGTCGGCAACAAAAAAGTGCTCTGCGCACTGAGCGGTGGCGTGGACTCTTCCGTAGTGGCCGTGCTTATTCATAAAGCGATTGGTGATCAGTTAACATGCATGTTTGTCGACCATGGTTTGTTGCGTAAGGGTGAAGCGGAAAGCGTAATGGAGACGTTCGCTGAGAAATTCCAGATGAACGTGATTAAAATCGATGCCCGCGAACGCTTCTTGAATAAGCTGAAAGGCGTATCTGATCCTGAGAAAAAACGTAAGATTATCGGTAACGAATTTATTTATGTGTTTGAAGAGGAAGCCAGCAAGCTGAAAGACATGGACTTCCTTGCCCAGGGTACGCTGTACACAGATATCATCGAGAGCGGTACGGCAACGGCACAGACAATTAAGTCACACCACAATGTAGGTGGCTTGCCGGAAGATATGAAGTTTGAGCTTATCGAACCATTAAACAAATTGTTTAAAGACGAAGTGCGCAAGGTGGGCGAAGAGCTTGGTCTGCCACGCGAAATCGTATGGCGCCAGCCATTCCCAGGCCCAGGTCTTGGAATTCGCGTGCTGGGTGAAGTTACGGAAGAGAAGTTAGAGATTGTACGCGAATCTGACTATATTTTGCGTGATGAAATCAAAAAAGCAGGTCTGGAGCAAGACATCTGGCAATACTTCACCGTGCTTCCGGATATTCGTAGCGTAGGTGTTATGGGAGATGGACGTACGTACGATTATACGGTTGGCATTCGTGCCGTTACATCAATTGACGGGATGACAGCTGACTGGGCGCGTATTCCGTATGAAGTGCTGGAGAAGATTTCAGTGCGCATTGTAAATGAAGTTCCGCATGTAAATCGTGTCGTTTATGACATTACGTCGAAACCGCCGGCAACGATTGAGTGGGAGTAAGTATAATTCGCGAGAGAAAAGGAAGAAAAGAGAAGATGGATAAGCTGTTCAGGTTGAAAGAGAATAACACGAATGTGCGTACGGAGCTTATCGCTGGTATTACCACGTTCATCACAATGGCATATATTCTAATCGTCAATCCGCTCACACTAACGGCCGGAGGGGCCACAGGCATGGATTTCAATGCTGTGTTTGTGGCTACCGCGCTTGGCGCGGGTCTTGTCACGATTATGATGGGATTGTTCGTGAACTATCCCATCGCGCTGGCACCTGGCATGGGTTTAAACGCATATTTCGCTACTGTCGTCATAAGTTCGGGGGGAGCCATTACCTGGCAAATCGCGCTCGCTTCTGTGTTTATTTCCGGTATTATCTTTTTTATTCTGACGATTACAAAAGTCCGGCAATTATTGCTGGACGCGGTTCCGGAATCTATCCGTGCGGCGATTACGGTAGGTATCGGTTTGTTTATTACGATTATCGGATTCAAGACAAGCGGCCTACTGACCGGTTTTTATATTGGAAAAGAGGGAGCAAAACCATTTACGGAGATGTCGCCGAATGACTGGCTTCTCCAACTTGGCAACTTTGTTGGACATAAAGAGATTTTGCTGACGATTATTGGTTTGTTGCTTACAAGCATTTTGATGGTCATGCGTGTACAGGCCGCGATTTTGTTAGGAATTGTTGTGACGACGATCATCGGTATTCCGATGGGGGTAACCAATCTATCCTCTTTGACAACCGCTCAGTGGGTGCCTGATTTCAGTAATCTGGCCATTGGACAGATGGATTTGGCAGGTGCGCTGAATGCAGGATTGTTAACGATTGTATTTACGTTTACGTTTGTCGAATTGTTCGATACATTCGGTACGTTGACGGGTACGGCCGCCAAAGCGGGCTTGCTGGATAAACCGGATGCAAAAAAACGCATCGGGCGTGCAATGCTGGTGGATGCTGGCGGGGTAAGCCTTGGCGCGTTACTTGGCACAAGTACCATTACGGCATATGTAGAAAGTGCAGCAGGTGTAGGCCAGGGTGGACGTACGGGTCTTACTTCAGTTACAACGGGCATCTTGTTTTTGCTTGCTTTATTCCTCGCTCCGCTTGCGTTGGTTGTTCCGGCTCAGGCGACGGCTCCGGCGCTTATCATTGTAGGTGTGCTTATGATGGGCGCAGTACGCGGCGTTGAATGGGATAACATGGTATACGCTATCCCGTCGTTTTTTACCATTGTGATGATGCCGCTGACATCTTCCATTGCTAACGGAATTTCGTTCGGTATCGTGTTCTACGTTATTCTCGCTACTGCGAACAATCTTGCTGGAGGCAGGAATAAGATTCATTGGCTTATGTGGATTCTTGCGCTGCTTATCATTGCGAGGTTTTTATTCATTGACATTAACGCATAACTCTATTGAAGTAAAAAAGCATCGGTTTTCACTTGAAGCCGATGCTTTTTTCACTTCGGAAAGATACAAGCTCGAGTTTTGTCGAATTTTTTTCTTAAATTATTAGAAAAGTTAGATCAATCTGTTGTACAATTTTAACATAAGTAGCGAGAAGTCTTCTTTCTCTTATAGATGGGAGATGAATCATTTTTTCTTTTGTATTTATTTCTGCAACTGGAGGGAGGTTCATTAGGAATATTTAGTTCGACAGCGAAGCTTGTAAAGAATTGCGCTTTGCCGTTTGCTTGAAAGGAGCCTTAAAGTAGGCGTATATAAACCGGGAGGAGATGGGGAGGCGATGGGCTTTTTCCCTTTTGCGACCGATAATATAAAAGAAAAAATGTGGATTGAAACATTTAGCGTGCTAATTGTTGATGACGAAGAATGCCATTTAGATATTATCGAGCAATTTTTATCCGAAAGAAACTATCGTGTGTTTTCCGCTTGCACGGGCACGGAGGCGCTGTGCATTCTTGAGAATGAAGATATAGATTTGGTTCTGCTTGACATTGCGATGTCTAGCATGGACGGATACAGAGTGCTTCGTGAAATCAGAGCGATGAAAGAACGGTATATTCCTGTCATTATGCTTACTTCGTTTGATAGTAAAGAAGATAAAATCAAAGCGCTGGAGGAAGGTAGCGACGATTTTTTGAACAAGCCTATTGATAAGTATGAGATGTATGCAAGGGTGCAAACGTTGCTACGCATGCGCCACTATTCTAAACAAATGGCTGTCGCCAAACAGCGCTTGGAAAACGAAGTGGCGCGTCAGACGGCCGAGTTGCAGCAAGCGCTTAACGAGCTGCAATTGTTGAATAGCAAATTGGCGGACAGTCATCGAGAGATCGTAGAACGTTTGTCGGCAGCTGCCGAGTTTAAAGATCCAGAAACAGCAGCCCACATTCAGCGCATTAGCCATTACTGTGGGGTAGTGGCCCGGGCAATGGGCATGGGTGAAGAAGAGGTTAATCTGATGATTCAAGCCAGTCCCATGCACGATATCGGGAAAATTGGCGTACCCGATCGTATTCTTCTTAAGCCGGGAAAGTTGACGAAAGAAGAATTTGAGAAGATGAAACAACATACCGTAATCGGACATAAAATTTTAAGTGGTTCCGATTCGCAGTTGCTTAAACTGGCGAGTGAAATCGCATTATCACACCATGAGAAATATGACGGAACCGGGTATCCACGTGGTTTGTCTGGCGCCGATATTCCGCTGAGCGGAAGAATTGTGGCCGTTGTAGATGTGTTTGACGCTTTGACAAGCCGCAGGCCGTATAAAGCGCCATATCCAAATGAGAAAGCGTATGAAATCATTCGCCAGGGAAGCGGAACACATTTTGATCCCTTGATTGTGCGGCTATTTTTTGAAAATCTTTCTGAAATTTTACGTATTCAACAGCAATATCAAGATGAACGGTAAGAGCCAGAGCCTAGAATAGGCTCTTTTTTTTGGATAAAAATGGGCGGACGTCCAAACAGTCTGCCTGTTCAGGACATAGTATGTAACATGCCAAGTGATTCAAGGGCCTTGCTGAAGGGAGGGTATCGACACAACGTGAGTTGCTGAAATGGAGATAAAGTTGGGGTGATTTTAATCCTCTTTATTCTGCTGGTGGTAATCGCTTGCTCGTGTAATAGCTAAATTCCTAATAAGAAGGAAGGGTGAGGCAAATGAGTTGTTCTGGAGGATTTGGAGAAGAGATTGGCGTAATTCTGGTGTTGTTCATCTTGCTTGTAATTATTGCTTGCGCCTGTGACCGATGAAGAAAAAATAGGTATCCGCCGATTTTTCTGCCAGATAACAACGGGGTAGGCGGGTGTCCAAACCCTTACCGGTCAGGTGGCATACGTTGTAATACGGGTGATTGAACCCCCTGATGCTTTAGACAGCACGCTAGAAAGGGGTGAAATGAATGAGCTTTTTCAATGGAGATGACGTAATCGGTGTGATTCTGGTGTTGTTTATCCTGCTTGTTATTATCGCTTGCGCTTGCGATAGTTAATGCATAACATAACATGCAGGAAGACCGCCTTTCGGGCGGTCTTTTTTGGTGGCTAAAAAAGAGTTAGAATAGGGCTTGGTATGCGTCATGTTTTCTTTACTAGAATTTTGTAATAGCGAATAATATTATTTAAAAAAACGTTAAATGTTCGGTAATTTCCTTGACGAGCCTTGATTTGCTTGTTAAACTAAAAGTGAATTAAGCGGAAAGTGAATCTAGGGTTCCGCAGCCGAAGGCAGAGCTGTAGGTCCGAGCGATTCAGGCGTGCGATAGCACGCTACACCGTAGGGATAAAAGCCCAGGCGGTAGGTTTCCCGTTATTTAAGGGGAAATCTACCGCCTGGGCTTTTTTTGTCGTATAAGAAGGTATATGTTGCTTTATAGTGATAAAGAAACATATACTTTCTTTCCATAAGTAAATGAGGAAAAACATGCGAGGCGTGTGGTACGGAAGGAGAGAAAGACCGGCAACGTCCGCGAGCTTTTCTTGTGAAAATCATGAAGTAAGAAGAAAAAGCTAGCAGTCTCTGAGGTTTTTCTGACAAAGGAAACATACTAAGGGAAATAAGGGGGATTGCATATAGATGAATCAGCCGCTTGTAGGTGTGATTATGGGGAGCACGTCAGATTGGGATACGATGCAAGAAGCATGTGCCATTCTGGAAAAATTGAAAATACCTTACGAAAAAAAGGTGGTATCCGCTCATCGGACACCGGATTTGATGTTTGAATACGCCGAGAAAGCAGAGGAACGCGGATTGGAAGTTATCATTGCGGGAGCTGGCGGCGCGGCGCACTTGCCGGGCATGGTCGCTTCCAAAACGGCGCTTCCGGTTATCGGCGTACCCGTGAAATCTTCAACGTTGAATGGCCTTGACTCACTGCTTTCGATCGTGCAGATGCCAGGCGGTGTTCCGGTCGCCACAGTCGCGATTGGAAAGGCCGGAGCGATCAATGCAGGGTTGCTTGCCGCACAAATCCTAGGAAACAAATATCCGGAAATTCGTGATTGTTTTATGGCGCATCGGGAGGCCGTTAAACAAAAAGTGCTGGAGGCGGAATTGCCATTATGAGTAAGAAAAAAATCATTACGCCTGGCGCCACGATTGGCGTACTCGGGGGAGGTCAACTGGGACGAATGATGGCGCTTGCTGGTCGCGCGCTCGGCTATCGTTTCGCTACGCTTGATCCGACAGAAGATTGCCCGTGTGCCCAGGTATCGGATAAGCACGTTGCGACCCGTTACGATGACGTCGAAGGAGCGATGGAACTGGCGCAGGCCAGCGATGTGATTACGTATGAATTTGAAAATGTGGATGCGGATGTAGCGGCGATTTTAGAGGAAAAATCATACGTGCCGCAAGGAAGCAGTCTTTTGCGTGTGACCCAGCACCGGATTCGGGAAAAATCAACGCTGGCTTCGTTCGGAATTCCGGTGGCTCCTTTCCGTGTCATAGAGAATGAGCAAGATGCGGATCATGCGATTCGCGAATTGGGAGTGCCGGCGGTTATGAAAACGGCGACCGGCGGTTACGATGGAAAAGGTCAATACGTTATTCGCCAGGCGGAAGAAGCCGTATCCGCCTACCGCGAGCTTTCCAAAGCCGGTACGGAAATTATTATCGAACAATTCGTGCCTTTTACGAAAGAAATCTCGGTTATTGCGGCACGCAGTGTTTCGGGTGAAATTAGGACGTTTCCAGTGGCCGAGAACATTCACCGAGAAAATATTTTGCATCTGTCCATTGTTCCGGCGCGTATTACGGAAAATGTGACGGCACGCGCGGAGGAATTGGCTAAAACAATTGCAGAGAAGCTAGGAGTGGTCGGGCTAATCGCGGTGGAGATGTTCGTCACGGCGAACGATAAAGTGCTGGTTAATGAACTGGCGCCGCGCCCGCATAATTCAGGGCATTATACGATGGATGCTTGCGTGACTTCGCAGTTTGAGCAGCATATCCGCGCGATTTGTGATCTGCCGCTTGGAGATCCGAAGCTTTTAACCCCGGTTGTCATGGTCAATATTCTCGGCGAGCATCTTGAACATGTTCTTGATAAAATAGAGACGCTTCCTCGCTCCGCAAAACTGCACCTATATGGCAAAAAAGACAGCAAGCCGAAGCGGAAGATGGGACATATGAATGTCTTGGCGGAGTCGGTTGAGGTTGCGTTACAGCAAATAGAAGAATTACAAATCTGGGAGTAAATCAAGGGAGGATACGTAACATGATTCCACGCTATACCCGCCCGGAGATGGCGGCGATTTGGACGGAAGAAAACAAATTCAACGCATGGCTGAAAGTCGAAATTTTGGCCTGCGAAGCCTGGGCTGAACTGGGCGTTATTCCGAAAGAAGATGTTGAGAAGCTGTGGAAAAACGCCCGCTTTGATATCCACCGCATTTATGAGATTGAACAGGAAACGCGCCATGATGTGGTGGCATTCACCCGGGCGGTATCGGAAACGATCGAAGGCGATGAGAAAAAATGGATTCATTACGGCTTGACGTCTACCGATGTAGTGGACACCGCGCTTTCATACTTGCTTTTGCAGGCGAATGAAATTATCGAACGAGATCTTGTCCGCTTTATTGAAATTTTGAAGGAAAAAGCGCAAGAACACAAATATACCGTAATGATGGGACGTACGCACGGCGTACACGCAGAGCCGACTACGTTCGGTTTGAAAATGGCGCTCTGGTATGAGGAAATGAAGCGCAATCTTGAGCGGTTCCGCCGCGCGAAAGAAAACATTGCGGTTGGCAAAATTTCCGGCGCGGTCGGCACGTATGCCAACATCGACCCTTTTGTGGAAGCGTACGTGTGCAAAAAGCTCGGCTTGAAACCGGCACCGATTTCTACGCAAACGCTGCAGCGCGACCGTCACGCCGAATACATGGCAGCGCTGGCGCTTATTGCGACATCGCTTGACAAGTTCGCAGTAGAAATTCGCGGTTTGCAGAAGAGCGAGACGCGGGAAGTGGAAGAAGCGTTCGCCAAGGGACAAAAAGGCTCTTCCGCGATGCCGCACAAGCGCAACCCGATTGGCAGCGAAAACATTTCCGGTCTGGCGCGTGTGATTCGCGGACATATGCTGTCAGCTTACGAAAACGTTCCGCTCTGGCATGAGCGCGACATTTCCCATTCTTCTGTAGAACGCGTGATTTTACCGGACGCGACGCAGTTGATCAACTACATGCTGAATCGCTTCGGCAACATCGTGAAAAACCTGACAGTATTCCCGGAAAATATGAAACGCAACATGGATCGTACCTTTGGCCTCATTTATTCGCAACGTGTTTTGCTCAAGTTGATTGATAAGGGCTTAAGCCGTGAGGAAGCGTACGATACGGTACAACCGCGCGCAATGCAAGCGTGGGAAGAACAACGTCCGTTTCGCGAGCTGATTGAAGCTGATGAGAAAGTAAAATCGTTGTTATCGAAAGAAGAAATCGACGATTGTTTTGATTATAGCTGGCATCTGAAGCATGTAGACACGATTTTTGAGCGTCTCGGGTTATAAAGTAAGGCTGACTGACATCTCTTCCTTTTCTTGGCCGGGTTTTTTTAGCGTGCCTAAGCGAATGTATGCGCTCCGTTCTTCTTCAAGCGATCCCGCAAAATATGCAGGTATCTCGAATAGGAGAACAATTGCAATATCGTTTCATTTTGTGAAACACAGGGCTGAAGCTCGTCAGAAAAAAGTCTGTGAAAAGGAAGAATGTCAGTCCTTTCAAATTTATAAAAGTTAATAAATGAATTATATTTTCAATATTGGCAATAGATTGTAAAAACAAAGGGAATGATCGGGCCAGAAGCCTAGAAGGAGAAAAACGATGGAAAAACTCGAAATGCTGTATGAAGGAAAAGCGAAACGGATTTATCGCACAGATAAGCCAGGAGTTTTCTGGGTGCAATACAAGGACGATGCCACCGCTTTTAACGGAGAAAAGCGGGCTCAGATTATGGGAAAAGGCGAACTGAACAACCGTATAACTTCAATTTTTTTCCGTATGTTAAAAAAGAAAGGCATTGATAATCACTTCATTGAAGAGCTATCGTCGACCGAACAACTGGTAAAGCAAGTAGACATTATCCCGTTGGAAGTTGTCGTACGAAATATTGCAGCGGGTTCTCTCGCCAAGCGTCTTGGTATGGAGGAAGGGACAGAACTTTCTCAACCGGTCGTTGAATTTTATTACAAGGATGACGAGCTTGGCGATCCGCTCGTTAATGATTCACATATTGATGTGCTCGGCATTGCAACGGAGGAAGAACGCCGATATTTGCGCGAGATGGGGCTCAGAATCAATGAAATACTCACCGCATATATGAGGGAGCGCAACATTATTTTGGTTGATTTCAAGTTGGAATTCGGTCGTACTGAAGATGGAAACATTCTGTTAGCGGATGAAATTTCGCCGGATACGTGCCGTTTCTGGGATGTAGATACGAAAGAAAAGCTGGACAAGGATCGTTTTCGCCGCGATCTGGGCAACGTGGAAGACGCTTATAAGGAAATTTTAAAACGTATTGGAGGAGAAGCACATGTTTAAAGCCGTTGTATATGTAACATTGAAAGAGTCCGTACTTGATCCGCAGGGAAATGCCGTAAAAGGCTCCTTGCATTCCTTGGGATTCGATGAAGTAAACGATGTTCGTATCGGTAAATACATGGAAGTTGAACTGAATGTAAACGATCGCGTAGCAGCGGAAGAACGCCTGAAAGAAATGTGCGAAAAACTGCTCGCGAACACGGTAGTTGAAGACTATCGTTTCGAATTGGTGGAGGCGTAAGCGATGAAGAGTGCAGTCCTCGTATTTCCCGGTTCGAACTGTGATATTGACATGTACAAGGCTGTGGAAGATTGTCTTGGGGAGCCGGTTGAATATGTATGGTATACCCGGAACAATCTCGATGAATTCGATTGCATTCTCCTCCCAGGCGGATTTTCTTATGGGGATTACTTACGCCCCGGAGCGATGGCCGGCATGGCACCTGTGTTGAACGCGGTACGCGAAGCGGCGGAGAAAGGCAAACTGATCATGGGCGTATGCAATGGGTTCCAGATACTGACGGAAGCACGCCTGCTACCAGGTGCGTTACGTCGCAATAAAAGTCTGAAATTCCGCTGCGAGATTGTGAACTTGCGCGTAGAGAACAACAAAACACCATTTACTTCACAGTATGAAGAGGGTGAGATTATCCGTATTCCGATCGCGCATGGTGACGGTAATTATTACTGCGATGAAGAGACATTGCGAGAAATGAAAGCGAATCATCAAGTCGTATTCCGTTATAACGGCGGCAATCCGAACGGTTCCATTGAGAACATTGCCGGGGTTATCAATAAAGCGGGCAATGTGCTGGGCATGATGCCGCATCCGGAGCGGGCTGTGCACGAATGGCTCGGTTCAGCGGACGGAAAGCGCATGTTTACTTCGATTTTACAGAGCTGGAGGGAGAAGAACGGTGTCACATATAGAGCCTAATCCGCAACAGATCGCCGATAGAAAAATTTACCGTGAAATGGGTTTGACTGACGAAGAGTATGCTAAAGTCGTTGAAATTCTTGGCCGAAAACCGAATTACACGGAGACAGGCTTGTTCAGCGTCATGTGGTCCGAGCATTGCAGCTACAAGAATTCCAAACCGGTGCTCCGCCGCTTTCCGACATCCGGTTCGCGCGTATTGCAGGGACCGGGCGAAGGTGCAGGCATTGTTGACATCGGCGACGGTCAGGCGGTTGTATTTAAAGTGGAAAGTCATAACCATCCGTCTGCGATTGAACCGTATCAAGGAGCTGCGACCGGCGTGGGCGGTATTATTCGCGATGTGTTCTCAATGGGAGCACGTCCGGTTGCCCTGTTGAATTCCCTTCGATTCGGTGAACTGAATAAGCCGCGCACGAAATATCTGTTTGAAAACGTGGTGGCAGGAATCGCGGGTTACGGCAATTGCATGGGCATTCCGACAGTAGGTGGCGAAGTTGCTTTTGACCCGTGCTATGAAGGAAATCCGCTCGTAAATGCGATGTGCGTAGGTCTCATTGACCACGATAAAATCCAAAAAGGCGTGGCGGAAGGAATTGGCAACCCAGTTGTGTATGTAGGTGCTGCAACCGGACGCGACGGCATTCACGGCGCGACATTCGCTTCGGAGGAATTAAATGAAGAATCAGAAGCGAAACGGCCGGCGGTGCAGGTTGGTGACCCGTTCATGGAAAAGTTGTTGCTTGAGGCCTGCCTCGAACTGCTGGAGACGGATGCGGTTGTCGGCATTCAGGATATGGGAGCCGCAGGTCTGACATGCTCAAGCGCAGAGATGGCTAGCAAAGCCGGAAACGGCATGGAACTAAACCTTGATCTGGTACCGCAGCGCGAAAAAGGCATGACACCGTACGAAATGATGCTATCCGAATCACAGGAGCGCATGCTTCTTGTCGTGAAAAAAGGCCGTGAATCCGAAGTGGAGAAAATCTTCAAGAAATGGGGATTAAACTCTGCGGTTGTGGGCCGGGTGACGGACGATGGCATGCTGCGGCTTACGCACAAAGGGGAAGTCGTTGCTGAAGTTCCGGTGAAAAGTCTTGCTGATGACGCTCCGGTATACTGCAAGCCTTCACAGGAGCCGGTTTACTATAACGAATATCGGAACGTGGACACATTAAACTTGCCGGAGCCTGCCGATTATACGGAAGCGTTGAAAAAAGTGCTGTCCGCGCCAACGGTGGCAAGCAAAGAATGGGTGTATAATCAGTACGATTATATGGTGCGCACCAGCACTGCTGTTGTACCAGGATCTGATGCGGCCGTCATTACCATCCGCGGCACGCGCAAAGCGCTGGCGATGAGCATTGATTGTAACGGGCGTTACGTATACCTTGATCCGGAAACAGGCGGCGCGATTGCGGTCGCAGAAGCGGCGCGCAATGTTGTCTGCTCCGGTGCAGAGCCGATTGGCCTGACCGATTGTCTGAACTTCGGCAATCCAGAAAAACCGGAGATTTTCTGGCAATTTGAAAAAGCGGTCGACGGTATGAGTGAAGCGTGTCGCGTACTTGAAACTCCGGTTATCGGGGGTAACGTGAGCTTGTACAATGAAACGAACGGTGAAGCCGTCTATCCAACACCGGTTGTTGGTATGGTTGGTTTGATTCACGACGTGGATCATATCACGACACAGGCGTTTAAAAATGAAGGGGACGTCCTGCTTTTGCTCGGCGAGACAAAAGCGGAAATCGGTGGTACAGAATATCAGAAACAGATGAATGGTTCGATTATTGGACGGCCGCCGTCCATTGATCTGGAAACGGAGAAAAGATTGCAAAAAACCGTTCTTATGGCGATTCAGAAGGGACTGATCGCTTCCGCCCATGATCTAGCAGAAGGCGGGCTTGCTATTGCTTTGGTGGAATCGGCGCAGCCTGGTCTCGGGGCGAGCGTTGATTGGAATATTGACCTTCGCCCGGATTTTGCGTTGTTTAGCGAATCACAATCCCGCGTACTGCTGAGCGTGAAACCGGAACACGTGGAAAAAGTGCGGGAATTGGCGGCGGCAAACGGCATACTGTGTACGCGGATCGGTACGGTAGGCACGGATGCAATTAAAGTAACGGTAAACGGACGCGAATTGATCAACACGCCGCTGGAAGAACTGAAAGCGGCTTGGAAGGGTGCGATTGCATGTCTGATGAATTCATGATGGAACATGATGAATTGTGGGATAAATTGAACGAAGAATGTGGCGTATTCGGGGTGTTTAACCACCCCGATGCGCCGCAATTGACATATTACGGACTTCATGCACTGCAGCACCGGGGTCAGGAAAGCGCCGGGATTTGCGCGTCCGATGGGGAGAAATTTACTTCTCACCGCGGCATGGGCCTGGTAACAGAGGCGTTCAGCGGCGGGGAGTTAGGCAGAATCCGCGGACGGATGGCAATTGGGCACGTGCGTTATACAACGGCGGGCGAAAGTAAGCTTGAAAACGCCCAGCCGCTTGTCTTCAAATACACAGGGGGCAATCTGGCGCTCGCGCACAACGGCAATCTGGTAAACGCCACGCAGGTGCGCCATCAGTTGGAACGTCAGGGCTCCATCTTCCAGACAACAAGCGACACGGAAGTGATTGCCCATCTGATCGCGCGTTCCGGTTATGAGATTGAACAGGCGGTAAAAGAATCGCTGCGCATGATTAAAGGCGCGTACGCCCTGCTTGTTATGACGGAAAACAAAATGATTGTTGCGCTTGATCCGAACGGTCTGCGCCCGCTTGCGCTCGGAAAAATTGATGACGCATACGTTGTCGCTTCTGAGACCTGTGCGTTTGAAACGGTAGGAGCCGAGTATATTCGCGACGTAGAGCCGGGAGAGATGATCATTATGGACGAAGAGGGCCTTCGTTCCGAACGGTTTGCCGGCCAGTCCCAACGCGCGATTTGTTCATTCGAATACATTTATTTTGCACGCCCGGACAGCGATATCGGCGGTATTAACGTACATCTGGCCCGTAAAGAGCTGGGACGCCAGCTGTACAAAGAAGCCCCGGTGGAAGCTGACGTTGTCACCGGGGTACCGGATTCCAGCATTTCCGCGGCGATCGGATACGCGGAAGCGGCAGGCATTTCGTACGAGCTTGGCCTGATTAAAAACCGTTATGTTGGGCGGACGTTTATCCAGCCGACACAGGAAATGCGAGCTCGCGGCGTGCGGATGAAGCTGAGCGCGGTGCGTAAAGTCGTGGAAGGCAAGCGCGTCGTCATGATTGACGATTCCATTGTGCGCGGCACGACAAGCAGCCGAATTGTAAGAATGCTGCGCGAAGCGGGAGCAAAAGAAGTGCATGTACGTATCAGCTCCCCGCCGGTTACCAATCCGTGTTTTTATGGAATTGATACCTCCAGCCGGGAAGAGCTCATTGCAGCGAAGAAATCAATTGAAGAAATCCGGGAGTTTATCGGAGCTGACTCGCTGTATTTTTTGTCTGAAGAGGGTATGGTAAAAGCGATTGGGCGCAACGATACGGCTCCGAACCGCGGGCATTGTCTGGCCTGCTTCACAGGTTATTACCCGACAGAAATTTACGAAGAAACGAAAAATTGCGTGGAAAAATAGGGGGAGAAAGCATGAGTGAAGCTTACAAGCAGGCGGGAGTGGACATTGACGCCGGCAACGAAGCGGTTGAACGGATGAAAAAACATGTCAAGCGCACATTCCGCCCGGAGGTTTTGACTGACTTGGGTGGTTTTGGCGCGCTTTTCGGCCTTGATACAAGCAAATATAAAAAGCCGGTGCTCGTATCGGGCACGGATGGGGTAGGAACGAAATTGAAAATCGCATTTGCGATGGATAAGCATGATACGATTGGAATTGACGCGGTCGCCATGTGTGTCAACGACATTGTGGTACAGGGCGCTGAGCCGCTGTTTTTCCTTGATTACCTTGCCTGCGGCAAAGTTGTCCCGGAACGCATCGAAGCGATTGTCAAAGGAATTGCCGACGGATGCGAGCAATCCCGGTGCGCGCTTATCGGCGGCGAAACCGCGGAAATGCCAGGGATGTATGACGAATCGGAGTATGATATTGCGGGCTTTAGCGTAGGTGTAGTGGATGCTGATGAGATCATCGACGGCAAAAACATCAAGCCTGGCGATGTGATCATCGGTATGGCTTCCAGCGGGGTTCATAGCAACGGATTTTCGCTTGTGCGCAAGGTTCTGCTGGACAACGTTGGAATGTCACTGACGGATAACGTGGCGGAACTTGGCGGTACGCTGGGGGAGACGCTCTTGACGCCGACGCGCATTTACGTGAAATCGTGCCTTGCTTTGCTGGAAAAAGTGCGGGTGAACGGCTTTGTGCACATTACCGGCGGTGGATTTTACGACAATATTCCGCGCATCTTGCCGGAAGGAACAGCGGCTCAAATCGAGTACGGCTCCTGGGATATTCCGCCGGTGTTTACGCTTGTGGAAGAGAAAGGGCGTATATCGAAAAAAGACATGTTTCGTACATTTAATATGGGGATTGGCATGATTGCCATCGTTCGGGAAAATGAGGCGGCCGAAGCGCTCCGCGTATTGCAGGAAGCGGGAGAGAAGGCGCAGATAATTGGCCGGATTGTACAGGGAGAGCAAGATGTATGCTTTGGCGGGGGGAATTGGTAATGAAAATCGCCGTCTTTGCTTCTGGAAGCGGCTCAAATTTCGCTGCTATTATGGAAGCTATTAGGAACAGGACGCTAACCGATGTGGAAGTAGCATTGCTTGTCTGTGACAGGCCTGGCGCATATGTGCTTACGAGGGCGGATTCTTACCAAGTGCCGACGTTTGTGTTTTCCGCCAGAGATTATCCGGACAAGCCAAGCTTTGAAAGGGAAATTCTCAAACAGCTTGAAGAGTTTGGTATAGAGCTTATCGTACTTGCGGGTTACATGCGCTTGATCGGTGACACGCTTTTAAAAGTGTACGGTGGGCACATTATCAATTTGCATCCGTCTCTCCTGCCTTCTTTTCCTGGAAAAGATGCTATTGGTCAGGCTTTACGCTATGGTGTGAAAGTTACAGGAATTACTGTCCATTTTGTGGATGAAGGCATGGATACGGGGCCGATTATCGCGCAGCGTTCTATTCCAGTGTACGGCAGCGATACGGAAGAAACGCTGGCGGAGCGCATTCATCGGGAAGAGCACCATTTGCTTCCTCAGGTGATTCAGCTTCTGGTAGACGGCAAGGTTCATCTTGATGGACGACATGTACGTGTTGATGCGGAAGATTTTGAATACGGTAGAGGAGTGGAAAAACTGTGAGTGCAGTACAGGTAAAACGCGCATTGATTAGCGTATCGGATAAAACAGGCATCATAGAGTTCGCCAAAGAACTGGAGAAACTGGGTGTAGAAATTATCTCCACTGGCGGTACAGCTGCTCTGCTACAAAAAGAAGGAGTAAAGGTGATCGGCATTTCTGAAGTAACCGGCTTTCCTGAAATTCTTGATGGGCGCTTAAAAACGTTGGATCCACATATTCATGGCGGATTGCTTGCTGTACGTGACAATGAAAAACATGTTCAGCAAATCGCCGAGCATAACATTACGCCGATTGATCTTGTGGTTGTTAACCTGTATCCGTTCAAACAAACGATCAGCAAGCCAAACGTAGCATTCGCCGAAGCGATTGAAAACATTGATATCGGTGGGCCGACGATGCTCCGTTCCGCGGCGAAAAACCATAAATATGTAACGGTGATTGTAGATGCGGACGATTATAGCAAAGTGCTTGAAGAAATCCAGACGAACGGAAGCGTATCGGATGAAACGAAGCGTAAATTAGCGGCCAAAGTATTCCGCCATACAGCCGCTTATGACGCACTTATTTCTCAATACTTAACTGAACAGGTTGGGGAGCAACTGCCGGAAAGCTATACGGTAACATATGAGAAAGTGCAGGATCTTCGTTACGGTGAGAATCCGCATCAGACCGCAGCCTTTTATCGTGAACCGCTCGCAGGACAAGGCAATATTGCTACCGCCAAGCAATTGCACGGCAAAGAACTGTCTTACAATAATATCAATGACGGCAACGCCGCACTTGCGATCGTCAAGGAATTTAGCGAACCGGCTATTGTCGCAGTGAAACATACGAATCCCTGCGGTGTGGGCATAGGAGCAACGATTCTGGAAGCGTACCAGAAGGCGTACGAATCTGATCCGGTTTCAATTTTTGGAGGGATCATCGCAGCGAACCGTCCGATCGATAAAGAAACGGCCTTGCAAATGAAGGAAATCTTTCTTGAAATCATCATGGCACCTTCCTTTACCGAAGAAGCGCTCGAAATTTTGCAGGAGAAGAAAAATCTACGCTTGCTGGAACTCGGAGATCTGACGGCAAAAGACAAAGCTGCGTGGAAGTTGACCAGCGTCGAAGGTGGCGCGCTGGTGCAGAGCGAAGATGCGAAACAAATTACAGAAGCTGACCTTGAAGTCGTGACGGATCGCAAGCCGACGAAGAAGGAAATCGAACAATTGCTGTTTGCGTGGAAAGTCGTAAAACACGTGAAATCGAATGCCATCGTTCTCGCCAAAGATAATATGACAATCGGCGTGGGCGCGGGACAAATGAACCGTGTGGGTGCAGCGCGTATCGCGATCGAGCAGGCGGGCGATAAAGCGTTTCGCAGCGTACTGGCGTCTGATGCGTTCTTCCCGATGCCGGATACGGTAGAAGAAGCCGCGAAAGCGGGTATTACCGCAGTGATTCAGCCGGGTGGTTCCATTCGCGATGAAGACTCCATCAAAGTGGCGAATGAGCACGGCATTGCGATGGTATTTACGAAGATCCGCCATTTCAAACACTAAAGTAAAGAGAGGGAGTAAATTCAATGAAAGTACTCGTTGTCGGCGGTGGCGGTCGCGAACACGCCCTTGTATGGAAGCTGGCGCAAAGCCCGAAAGTATCTCGCGTTTACTGCGCGCCGGGGAACGCTGGTATCGCGCAGGTGGCCGAGTGCGTGCCGATTGGTGTCAATGACTTTGCGGCTCTTGCGGAGTTTGCGAAAAAAGAAAGCATCGAGCTGACGGTAGTCGGTCCGGAAGACCCGCTGCTCGGCGGCATTGTGGATTATTTTGAGGAACAGGGGCTAAAAATTTTTGGACCCAAAAAAGAGGCGGCGCTGATTGAAGGCAGTAAAGCGTTCGCTAAAGAGCTAATGAAGAAGTATAACATTCCGACCGGCGCGTACTGTGCTTTTACTGATTATGAAGCGGCCCTTGCTTACGTACGTGAGCAGGGCGCGCCGATCGTTATTAAAGCGGATGGTTTGGCAGCAGGTAAAGGCGTAACCGTGGCGTTTACGCTTGAGGAGGCGGAAGAAGCGTTGCGGGCGATGATGGTGGATGATGTGTTCTCAGGCGCTGGCGCCCGCGTTGTCATTGAAGAATATCTGGCCGGTGAGGAAATGACGCTGCTGTCGTTTGTAGATGGCGAAACGGTTATTCCGATGGTGCCGTCGCAGGATCACAAGCCGGTGTTTAACGATGACAGAGGCCCGAACACAGGTGGTATGGGAACGTATTCTCCGGTACCGCATATGGACGAGTTGGTTGTTCGTCGGGCCATTGATGAAATCGTCATTCCGACGGCTAAAGCGATGGTGGCTGAAGGGCGTCCGTTCCGTGGCATTTTGTATGCAGGATTGATGATTACGGACAAAGGACCAAAAGTCATTGAATTTAATGCGCGTTTTGGTGATCCGGAAACACAGGTTGTACTCCCGCGTCTCGCGAGCGATTTGGCCGATATTTTTCTCGCGACAGTGAATGGAAGGTTAGATGAGTGCCGTGTAGAATGGAAAAAAGACGCAACAGTTTGCGTCATTATGGCGTCTGAAGGTTATCCTGGTTCTTATTTGAAAGGCCGCGAAATTACCGGACTGCCGGAAAATACGGATGACGTGATCGTGTTTCACGCCGGAACGGCTGAGAAGGACGGTCGCATTGTGACAAGCGGCGGTCGCGTGCTTGGCGTGACCGCGATCGGAGAAGATTTGTCTGAAGCCCAGCGTAAAGCGTATGAAACAGTAAAGCGAATTTCGTTTGTAGGTGCGCATTACCGCACCGATATCGGGGCGAAAGCGTTGCGCCGAGCGGAAGAAAAAACAAAATAATCGGCAAAGGCGAAGCCACGCGGTTGCTATGATTTATAGCGACCGCGCGACTTCCCATTTTTAGCCCACATTATAGCTACGACAATAACAGAAGCGACAATGGTTAGAATGACGTATAAATTGTCGCTTACGACCTCCCACATAAGTCGATCCATATGTGCTTCCTCCTTTGTGCGTGTTTATTCGCTTATCGCCGGCAGCGTGGATAACTGCGGATGCGATATGGACGTTTATTTTCGCCGTTTATTGTGCTGATGTCAAGCAGCGCGAGCAGCGGGCAGAAGCGGGTAATACCTTCAGCTACTTTCAGGGCGCTGAGCATAATCAACACACATGTAGAAGTCCGGTAAGGATAGCGGGCAAGACGGGCTATGCCGTAAGAAAGGCCCATGAGTCCGAACGTAATCCGGATGAGTGCGTCACATATACCTACATTTTGTTTCATTTTGCAGTCCCCCTATATCTGAAAACTGTACATTCTTTTCTTAGCATGTGGAAAGAAAAAGGGAATATGCATAGGCTGTATGGCTTTTCCTTGGAAAAAGCGTAAGATTTTAATAGTACTATTAGAAGTATAGTAACAATAAAAAAATACTTATGCGAAAAGTTATACTTTTTTTAGATACAAAATACTATATTACTAGACGAAGACACAATAATGATGTACAATATTTTCAGAATAATAGGTTTTTTATTAATAAAAATAAATTTTATTTTCTGATTCAAAAATACAATATAGAGGGAGGGGATTTGTTTAGAAATAAGATATTTTTGCTTTTTTGAAAAAGGAGATTTTATTTGAAAAATAGGGGGCACATGATGAAGAAAAGAAAAGTCACAGGTATTCTTTTATCTCTCATGCTATCTGCCGGAATAGCAGTTGGTTGCAGCGGCGGGACGAAAGATGCGAATACATCCGCTTCAGGCGGACAGGGCGCAGCTGGGGATACGATTAAAATCGGAGCGAACCTTGAGCTTTCTGGGGGAACTGCATCGTATGGCCAATCTTCTGGTCAGGGGATCGAACTGGCTGTGGAGGAAATTAACAAGAATGGCGGGATCAACGGCAAAAAGCTGGAAGTGGTGAAAGTTGACAATAAGTCCGACCCGGCTGAGTCGACCAATGCCGCAATTAAGCTGATCAGTCAGGAGAAAGTAGCGGCGATTATCGGGCCGGCTACAAGCGGGGCTGTTTTGGCTGAGGTTGAGGTGGCTACCAAGAATAAAACGCCAGTGATTACAACTGCCGGTACAAGCACAAAAATTACGGTAAATGATGACGGGTCAGTAAATGATTTTATGTTCCGCACCTGCTTTATTGATCCGTTTCAGGGAAAAGTGGCAGCAAATTTTGCAACGAAAGAGTTGAAAGTGAAGACAGCCGCTATTTTTTCCGATAGCTCCAGTGATTATGCGAAAGGTTTAGCGGACGCATTTGAGAAAAAGTTTACAGAAAATGGCGGGAAAGTGGTAGCGAAAGAAGCGTATGTGGCAAAGGATACTGACTTTCGTGCTACGCTCACGCGCATTAAATCCGCAAACCCTGAGTTCATCTTTATTCCTGGATACTACGAAGAAGTAGGTCTAATTGTGAAACAGGCGCGTGAACTGGGAATTAAAGCAGTATTGATGGGTGGAGATGGTTGGGATTCTCCGACGTTGGTTGAACTGGCTGGAAAAGATGCGCTGAACAATGCGTACACGATCGTCCACTACTCATCCGATGATCCGGATCCGAAAATTCAAAACTTCGTCAAAGCTTTTAAGGAAAAGTACAACGGAAAATCTCCTAATGGATTTAACGCTTTAGGGTATGATTCCGTTTATTTTCTAGCTGACGCGCTTAAGCGGGCTGGTGATTTAGACCCGATTAAGATTAAAGACGCTCTGGCGCAAACAAAAGATTTGCAGCTTGTATCAGGAAAATTCAGCGTGGATGAGCAGCATAACCCGATTAAGTCAGCTACAATCTTAGAGTACAAAGATGGGAAGCAAGTATTTAAAACAAAAATTAATCCGTAAGTATACGAATGGGGGGCTTGCCCCCCATTCGAAATGTAAGGGGCACATTGTCGCGTTGTCGCGCGAAAGCATTGCCTGGAAGGAGTGGGAACATGGAACTGGTACAGCAGCTTATAAACGGTATTTCACTAGGAAGTATTTATGCTTTAATTGCACTTGGTTATACGATGGTTTATGGAATTATTAAGCTCATTAATTTTGCACATGGCGATGTTTTCATGGTGGGTGCTTTTGTTGGATTTTATGCGGTTACCGTCATGGGGCTGAGTTTTTTTCCTGCACTGTTGTTCGCGATGGTTGTCTGCGCGATTTTCGGCGTGTTGATTGAGCGGATCGCATATAAGCCGCTGCGCAATGCGACAAGAATCGCCGCTCTGATTACAGCTATTGGCGTCTCGTTGTTCATTGAATATAGCACGGTTTATATAAGGGGAGCACAACCGGAAGCGTATCCGGCTGATGTGATTCCGAACAAAAGCTTTGAAATTTTTGGAGTGACCGTTAATAGTCAGTCGTTATTCATTCTCGGCATTTCGCTTGCGTTGATGGTTATTCTGCAATTTATTGTGCACAAAACAAAAATAGGAAAAGCAATGAGAGCGGTTTCATACGATGCAGAAGCTGCTCGTTTGATGGGAATTAATGTCGACAATACCATCTCGGCAACGTTTGCGATCGGATCGGCGTTGGCCGGCGCGGCTGGCGTTATTTTCGGAATTTATTATGTCAAAATTGACCCGCTAATGGGGATTATTCCAGGCCTTAAAGCGTTTGTTGCAGCGGTGCTGGGCGGTATCGGAATTATTCCAGGCGCGATGGTGGGCGGCTTGGTCCTTGGCGTGGTGGAATCTTTGGTCAGCGCTGTCGGATATTCGCTGTGGAGAGATGGGGTTGCTTTTGTCGTTTTGATTCTAATTCTGATTTTTAAGCCGTACGGATTGTTTGGCAAAAACGTCAGGGAGAAAGTGTAGAGGGGGGGAGAAAAATGCAACGGAAGAGAGCGAAAGGTTTCTGGTTATCCATTCTCCTTGCCATTGCTTTTTATGCAGTTATTCAATATCTTATATCTTTTTCTATGCTTAATACGTTTTATGAGAATACGCTGTACTTTATATGTATCAATATTATCCTCGCTGTTAGTCTTCACTTGGTTATCGGTATCACGGGCCAGTTCTCCATCGGGCATGCTGGCTTTTTGGCTGTTGGTGCTTATATTTCGGCCATTTGTACAATGAAATTAGAGCTGCCATTTAGCGTAGCGTTAATTGCCGGGGGGATTGTAGCGGCTATAGCCGGATTGGTTGTCGGCATCCCCAGCTTACGGCTTAAAGGGGATTATTTGGCAATTGCAACATTAGGCTTTGGTGAAATTATTCGAATTACTTTTTTGAACATTGATTATGTAGGCGGAGCCAGTGGGATGCAAGTATCCCATATGACAGATTGGACCACGCTATTCGTTTGCCTGTTGATTACGATTATCGTAATTATCAACTTTACGAATTCTACGCATGGGAGGGCGTGCATTTCGGTTAGGGAAGATGAAATTGCGGCCGATGCTATGGGAGTGAATACGACATACTACAAGGTCATTGCCTTTGTCCTGGGTTCTTTCTTTGCGGGAATTGCCGGTGGATTGTATGCACATAACTTCTATATCATTCAGCCCACAAACTTTGGCTTTTTAAAATCGTTTGATATTTTGATTTTTGTTGTGTTAGGTGGCTTGGGAAGCATGTCGGGCGCGGTGATTTCCGCTATTTTATTAACGATTGTGTCTACCTTCTTGCAGGATTATCCAGAAACGCGGATGATTATTTACAGTTTGGTTTTAATTATTGTGATGATTTATCGCCCGCAGGGATTGATGGGTACGAAGGAAATTACGGAACTCTTTAAGAAGAAACGTACAGGCATCGAAGGAGGAGAACCAGGTGGCAAACACACCGCTGCTTAAAGTAGACAGCGTCGGCATTCAATTTGGCGGGCTAAAGGCCGTCTCTGGTGTAAATGTGGAACTGTATCACGGGGAGCTTGTTGGACTTATCGGTCCGAATGGAGCTGGAAAAACAACATTTTTTAACCTTTTAACAGGCGTATATGTACCGACGGAAGGGCACATTTTTCTGAATGACGAAAAGTTGAACGGACTTGTACCATATCAAATCACCCGTAAGGGAATTAGCCGGACATTTCAGAATATTCGTCTGTTTGGTGATCTGTCGGTGCTTGACAACGTCAAGGTCGCTTACCACTCGCTTGCGAAACATTCGATTGTCAGTTCGATTCTCCGTTTGCCTTCCCATTTTTCCGGGGAGCGGGAGATGGAGAAGAAAGCGATTGAGTTTCTCAAAATTTTTAAGCTTGATAAACTGAAAGACGAGATGGCGAAAAATTTGCCGTACGGACAGCAACGTCGTCTGGAAATTGCCCGCGCGCTTGCGGCTCATCCGAAACTGCTTTTGCTTGATGAACCGGCGGCGGGGATGAATCCACAAGAAACGAAAGAGCTGATGGAGCTGATTGCGTTTATCCGCAAAGAGTTTAATCTTACCATCTTGTTGATTGAACACGACATGCCGCTTGTGATGGGCGTGTGCGAACGGATTTATGTTCTCGATCATGGACAATTAATTGCGCATGGCTCGCCGGAGGAGATCCGAAATAACCCGAAGGTGATTGAAGCGTATCTCGGCGAGGAGGTTTTGTAATGTTAAAGGTAGACAATATTGACGTATATTATGGAAATATTCAAGCATTGAAAAGTGTGTCATTGGAAGTGAATCAGGGGGAAATTGTGACGCTTATCGGGGCGAACGGAGCGGGAAAAAGTACGTTGCTTAAAACGATTTCCGGACTTCTAAAGCCAAGGCAGGGCAATATTGTATATCTTGACCAATTCATTGCGGGCAAACAGGCGCAGGCGATTGTAAAGCAAGGAATATCCCACGTACCGGAAGGGCGCCGTGTGTTTGCCAATATGACAGTGGAAGAAAACTTGGAACTGGGCGCGTTTTTGCGCCGCGACAAAGATGGTATGCGCAAGGATTTTGAGAAAGTATACGATTTGTTTCCGCGTCTGCTGGAACGCCGCAAACAATTGGCGGGCACGCTTTCCGGCGGAGAACAGCAAATGTTGGCGATGGGCAGGGCGCTGATGGCGCGTCCGAAGCTGCTCTTGCTTGATGAGCCATCTATGGGACTTGCGCCTCTGCTTGTAAAAACCATTTTTCGTATTATTCAGGAAATTAATGAAGCAGGCACAACCATTCTTCTGGTAGAGCAGAATGCGCATATGGCCCTTTCCGTAGCCAATCGGGCATACGTTCTCGAAACGGGCCGTGTTGTTCTTTCAGGCACAGCAGCCGAACTGAATGCCAGCGATGAGGTGAAGATGGCGTATTTAGGCGGACATTAATACAACATGCGGATTCTTCCTTTATGATGAAAGTTGCACGAATTTTTAAATAGAGGAAGAAATCCGCATATTTTCTTTCTATATATTTTTGTAATTCTACGTACTTGGGCATAAATTTTAGAGGAAAGCTATACTAAAGAAGTATGGTAAGATATAGGAAAATGATAAAAAGAAGAGGGATTATTATGAGAAAAAAAGTATGGGCGGCATCGTTGCTTGCTTTGAGCCTGTCTTTTACCAGCGCTTGCGGACTGCTTGATAAGCTGGAAAACAAGAGGCAGCAAAATATGCCGAACATCGAAACGGCTACCGGAGCGGTTCCTGAATCGGTGTCCAAGTACGTAGCTCCCTTAACCGGTCTTCCCGTCGAGAGTGAAAACAAGGATCGCGTTGTGATGGTCATGGTGAATAACCATTCCAAGGCGCGGCCGCAGTCCGGATTAGATCAGGCTGATATGGTGTATGAGATGTTGGAAGAAGGGCTTATCACCCGGTTTATGGCGTTTTACCAAAGCAAGTCACCGAAAGTAGTTGGGCCTGTGCGCAGTATCCGTCCGTATAATATTGAAATCGGACAAGGGTTTGACGCCATTATGTCGCATGCCGGAGGCAGCGTCGCCGCACTCAGCATGCTTCGCAGTGGCGATTATGCTGATATGGATGAAATTTACACATATCCAAAAGCTTACTGGCGCGATAAATCACGCAAAGCGCCGCACAATTTATATACAAACATTGAAAAGCTGCGTAAAGGAGCAGAAGAAAAAGGCTACAACCTCGGGGGAGATATTCCAGTTTTCTTATTTAAAAAGGAAGATGAATCGGTAGAGGGAGAGCCAGGAACGAAAATCAGCATTCGCTATTCCAAAAGGAATACAGCGGGGTACGAATACGATCCGGCCACAAAACAGTACAAGCGGTTTACCGCAGGCAAACCTCATCTGGATAAAGAGACAGGCAAGCAATTGCTTGCGACCAATGTGCTGGTCATTGCGGCGCACCATCGTGTATTGGACGGCGAAGGTCGCCTGGAAATTGATACGGAAGGGCCAGGAGAAGGTTATCTGTTTCAGCGCGGCAAGGCGCTAAAAATTACCTGGGAGCGGAAAGATGGGGCGATTCGCGCCTATCAAAATGGTGTAGAAGTACCGCTGTATCCCGGTACGACCTGGGTCAATGTTGTACCAACAACCCCGTCCTTCTCTGAACATATGACGTTTGAATAAGAAAGTGAATAGATCCACCCGTTTGGTTAACGTGGTGGATCTATTCATGACCAGAGGATTTCTATTGTTTACTTTTTCGTTATGATAAATTTGCTCATCTCTTTCTCCAGTGTTTCAGACATATGAGCTAACGAAGAAGAATTTGCCGCCACTTCTTCAACGGTCGCCGACTGCTCTTCCGCTGAAGAAGCTACTTCTTGAGCGGCTGCTGCTGACGCTTGAGCAATGGTGGCGATTTCTTGCAACGATTGCAAAATCTCTTGTGTATTGCTTTCTAACCTGTGAAAGATCTGCTCGATTTTTTTAATATTGTTTTCTGTCGCTCCAACTTTGGAGACAATGATGTCCAATGATTTTCCACCATATTTGATGATATCAACTTGCTTTTCTATAGCACTGAAATTACTTTCCATTGTACGAATGGTAATGGCTGTTTCCGCCTGAATATCGCGAATCATTTCGGTTATTTTTTTGGCAGCTATATTTGATTCCTCGGCAAGTTTATGTACTTCATCCGCTACTACCGCGAATCCTTTGCCATGTTCACCTGCCCGTGCTGCTTCAACCGCCGCATTTAACGCCAAAAGATTGGTTTGGCTGGAGATGTCGGTAATCGTTGTAATAATTCCTCCGATTTCTTCCGAACGACGTTCTAACTTTTGAATGGATTCAGTCGCTGAAGAAATCGTATCGCATACAACGTTAAGATGATGAATCGCTTCATGAATAGAACGGTTTCCTTCGTGGGCGGCGTTTGTTGCTTCTAAGGCATGTTCCATTGTCTTTTTCACTTGCTCATGTCCTTCTTTTGTTTCCTCCATTGCCTGTTCCATTTTCTCAAGAATGATGGAAGCCGCGTCGGCTTGACGGTTTGTTCCATCCGCCACTTCGTTAATGATAGTGGCAATCCGTTGGGAAGCTTCACCGCTTTGATTTGCGGAAGCTGATAATTCATGGCTGCTTGCGTTTAAATCAGATGATAGGGTTTGCATATCCTTGACGAGTGCCAACAGCTTTAGCCTCATTTGTTCAAAAGCGGCTCCAAGTTGCCCGATTTCATCTTTAGTATGCACAATGACTTTATCGGTCAGGTTTCCGTGTGCAATTTGCTGTGTTCCCGTCAAAAGCTGGGATAGAGGCAAAGTAATGGCACGGCTTATTTTCAAAGCGATTACGATGGAAAGAAGGAGCACGATTGATGAAGAGATAAGCAAGACCGTTTTCAAAAATGAAATCTCATCATCCAGTTGTTTAACGACAGCGCGAATGTTTTGCAGGGCTTCCGCACGAAACTTGTCTACCTTTTCGTTAATGCTTTCGGCATATGCGTCAAACTCGCCCATTGTTTCGTTTCCTTTTGCTGTGCCACCTTGAATGTAGTCATGCGCCATTTTTTTTCCCATATTGTAATATTCGTTGAACGACATCTGAATTTCTTGTAATCTTTGCTCCTGTTCCGGATAAAAGGAGCGCATTTCTCCGAGCGTTTTTTCAAATTGTTTAGCATATTCTTCGGCTTTATCGAAACCGTCATCCAAACCTTTTGCGGCTTTCGTAACGCTAATATCGGTGAGCCATTGCTGAACTTGCACAACGGATAATTTCATGTCATCGGCTTTTAAAGCTATCGGCAATGTTTTGGTTTCCATGTGCTGAATATTTTTCGTATTTTGGCTGATTTGCAGCAGAACAAAGGCTAAAACGGCTGCAAATAACAAAAAAATCATCGTAAAAGAAAGTAGCAATTTTCCTTTAATACTTTTCAAACATATCTCTCCTCTTTCAATAATGAACCTCTCCCACTTACCATAGGTTGAAGTGGGGGTTTCTGAACGATCCACCTCGGCAGAACAGGCGATCAACGGGTTGTCGCTGATCTCACAGACACGT
>JAAROH010007705.1_pt1 | contig 49228 bp, 56 predicted proteins | sample 7248631 | NCBI WGS metagenome assembly JAAROH01 (sample SAMN09772309, study PRJNA484901) | compost metagenome | isolation source: Vermicomposting unit | place: India | reverse complement strand
AATGTCAAAAGGCATCCGAATACACACATTCGGATGCCTTTTGTCTACACTCTGGAACGACCTTAGCGTCGTTCTTTTTTTGTCTGCTATAATGGTATGATATAAAAAGAGGAGGCTTATACTATGAGACCAAACCCTATTTCACTTGAAACAGCTAAAATGCTATCTGAAAAGCTAAATATACCGATTGAGCAGATTATGCATATGCCCCAGCACATTCTGCTCCAAAAAATAACCGAACTGGCCAAACAAGAAAAAACGGAGAAAAATGAAGATTAGAAGATTTGAACCACAGGACGCAGAACAAATTCGGCAGTTGTTCTACGATACGGTTCATACGATTAACGCCAGAGACTATTCAAAAGAACAGGTAGACGCTTGGGCTCCGGAAGCACTGGCTGCCGATAAGTGGGGACAAATGCTTGCGTATAATATCTCATACGTAGCCGAACAAGATAGCGTTATTATTGGCTTCGGCGACTTGGCGCGCAACGGCTATATCAATTGCCTGTATGCGCACAAAGACTTTCAGCGCAAAGGCGTAGGCTCCGGCTTGTTAGCTCAGCTTGAAACCGAAGCCAGAGCGCTCGGTCTTACGGAAGTATTTGCAGAAGCGAGCATTACAGCCCGTCCGTTCTTTTTAGCACAGGGCTATCAGTGCGTACAAAGCCAAAATAAAGAACACAACGGTTCGGTTTTTTTGAATTATGTTATGAAAAAGCGGTTATTGTAGTAAGACAAGCTCGCAGGCAATGACCGCGAGCTTGTTTTTTTCATTTTTTACATAATGAATAATAGGTGCCGCCAAATCTACCAACCCTGAATGGCAACGATGAATGACCGGTCTTCCTTTTTTTGCCACGAGAATTCCTACCCGCTCATCCGACAGAATACAGCGGCGCAAACCCTCCGGGCAGGAACGGATATAGGAGCAAAAAGAGGTAAAATTGCTCGGCCTAGTAATCGGATTTCCTTGCTCATCACCAATAATCACCGCAAAGCCGGTAGCGTCCGCAAAACGGTCTTGAACTTCCTGCAACACTTCCACATCCACAATGTCACGAAGTGTTAGAGCGCCCATCGTATCCTCCTTATTCGCTCTTTTTTTCTTGTTTCATTCGTTCCGAAACAATTTCTTTCGGATTCCAGCAGTTAAATTGGTAGACAGGCCGGGTCTCATAGCCGAGCCGTGCGCATCGATACGATGTTTTCTGTCCCGGTTGCTTTACCACTTGAAAATGACGGCATGTAGCACAGCAATGATATTTTCTTTCCATGCAGTTCCTCCGTTTGCTTATCATGATAAATCTAACACGCAGAAAAAAAGCTCACAAGTGCAATAAGCATCTTCATCTCCATATAATATTTATAGAACTATAAAACCAAATCCTGTCTCCCTAGGAACCGCAAAAAGGCTGTCTGAAGAATTAAATGTGCCTATCGAGCAAGTTACGCATACGCCCCAACATATTCTGTTGCAAAGATTAACGGAACTGGCTCGAAAATAAAGAAGCAAAGGAAATTGGCCACTACATTGCTCCTTTGGGTAAAAAATCACTTATTCTCGGTGGACAACAAGGAATTGAAGCGATAAAGCAAAACATTACGACAAGCTTAAATTCTCACGGCATAAGCTATCAAATTGAACCATTTAAAGGGGAATGCTCCAACAATGAAATTAACCGAATGAAAAAAATCGGACAAGCCCAAGCGGTTGATATTATTATCGGCGTGGGCGGTGGGAAGGCGATCGATACGGCTAAAGCAGTAAGCTTTAAATTAAATTGTCCTGTCGCTATCGTACCAACCATCGCTTCCACTGATGCACCATGCAGCGCCCTCTCCGTTATTTACAATGACGAGGGCGTATTCGAACAGTATCTTGTGCTTCCGCGAAATCCGGATTTGGTTTTACTTGATACAAAAGTAATCGCCCATTCGCCGGTTCGTCAACTGGTAGCTGGAATGGGCGACGCACTATCCACATATTTTGAAGCGGCCGCTTGCGCCCGTGCCCGGGCCAGGAACATAGCGGGCGGCACCATGACGCAGGCAGCGCTGGCTATCGCTAAGCTGTGCTATGAAATTTTGTTACGTGACGGCTATCAAGCGAAAATTGCCTGCGAGCAAAACGTGGTAACGGAAGCATTGAACAATATTGTAGAAGCAAATACGCTTCTAAGCGGTCTTGGCTTCGAAAGCGCAGGGCTCGCCGCGTGCCATGCCATTCACAACGGATTAACCATACTCGAAGAAACACATCCATACTGCCACGGAGAAAAAGTTGCGTTCGGCACGATTGTTCAGCTTGTCCTAGAGAACCGTAGCATGAAGGAACTTGAGGAAGTTATTGTGTTCTGCCGTTCTGTTGGACTGCCGACCACGCTTGCCGATATCGGCTTGGGCAATGCAACCCCAGAACAAATCCGGAGTGCTGCTGACGCTCTTAGTCGTACGTACAGGCAAAGCGAAGAAGATGCGTTCTTCCAATCATCTGCTATTATGCTATGAACAAAAAAACTAATTTCTGACTAGATTTTTCAAAATGTTATCCTCCTTCCTTCCAGCACTTCTGTGCGACGTGATCCGAAAAAAGGGCTGCTCCTTGGCGTGACGTACCGCCCGTAAAGCAAAGCCACCGTCAGTCGATGGCTATACGGTGGCTTCTTTTGTTGCTTTGCTCTTCTTATTTTTGCAATTGAACAGTGAACGTGCCCCAGACCTCTTCACCCCAGCGCAGTTCCAGCTTATCGCCGTCCGCCACGGCACCGACACCCTCCGGTGTACCCGTATAAATAATATCACCTTCACCCAGGCCGAAATGTTCGTCTGTAAATTCAATAATGGTCTGCATATCAAATAACATATTGCTTATATTGCCACACTGTACCTGCTCCCCATTTTTAAATAGCGAAAAGTCTGTGCCACGACATGCTTCTACGCCGGGAAATGGACGAAAAGACGTAAGTACGGCCGAATTCGGAAAACCTTTAGCTTTCAGCCAGGGATGGCTCTTTTCCTTTAGTTCATTCTGCACGTCACGCAACGTAAAATCAATACCAAGCGCCATCTTGTTCACGACATCTTCCACTTTCATTCCGGGTTCAAAAGGGCGAGCAATATAGAGCACAAGCTCTGTTTCATAATGCACTTCACCACGGTTGCCCGGCAACGTAATCGTTTGCCCGTTCGCCTCTACAAGCGCATGGGTCGGTTTGGAAAAAAGAAAAGGGGAAGTCGGCACCGCATTCCCCAGTTCTTCTGCATGCAGCCGATAGTTTCTTCCCACACAAAAAATATTTCGTATTTCGTTCATCAGAATCCTTCTTTCTATAAATATATCAGTCCAATAACTATTGTTTCAGCGGTTTGAACTCTGGTTTATATCGACTTCACCATTCCACCGTCCACAAGCAACGTGCTTCCAGTAATATATGTACTTGCGTCTGATACAAGGAAAGTAACCACTTTTGCAAACTCTTCCGGTTCCCCATACCGCTTAAGCGGGATGTCCTGCTTCGCTTTTTCTTCCACTTCTTCCTTGGAAATCCCTTGCTTCTGCGCGTTCATCTCGTCCAGATGCGCTACGCGGTCAGTTGCAATACGACCTGGCGCCACCGTGTTAATAAGGATATTATAGGGTGCTAACTCTACGGACAGTGTCTTGGCAAGCCCGACAATACCGAGACGGAACGTGTTGGAAAGAATAAGGCCTGGAATCGGCTGTTTAACGGAAGAAGAGGCAATATTGATAATGCGTCCGCCACCCTGCTTCATATCAGGTAATACTTCGCGAATAAGGCGGATGTAGCTTAACAGGTTCAACTGAAACGCTTGTTGCCACTGTTCGTCGTCCAGTTGTTCAAACGTGCCGCCCGGCGGGCCGCCCGCGTTGTTGATAAGGATGTCAATCTTGCCAAGCTTCTCACGTGTCGCCTGCACGAGCGATTTAATATCTTCATATTTCGTAATATCGGCACAGTGATAGGCTACTTTGCCCATCCCATACTGTTCAAGCTCCTGCTTTACTTGCTGAAGCTTTTCTTCGTTACGGCTCGTAATCATAACATGCGCACCTTCTTTTACGAGCTGTTCGGCAATCGCCCGGCCAAGGCCCTGGCTTGATGCTACAACGAGCGCTACTTTTCCGTTTAGTTTTAAATCCATGTTATATCCCCCTTCATTTTCCTTTCTTGTAGTCTGATACAATAAACATCAGCAAAATTTCGCCTTCATCGCTAATTCCGTCATGACAATCATCGCTTTATACGCCTCAAGAATATCTTGCGCCTTATAGCGAACGAGCGGCGCTTCCCCGTCCAGTTCCGTTCCCGGCAATAGATGTGCCCATTCCGCCTGCCCGTAGTTCGCAAACTCAATCGTTAATACCGGATTTTCCGGCGGTGTAAGCGGGGCGACGTTTTCTCTGCTTTCAATCGCCAGTTTCGTTTTCTCGCGCAGCAACCAGCCTGCTTTCTCCGGTGTCAGGCACAGCGCGGATGTACGGGACATTTGTTTTTTCACCACCGCAGTGGTAATGCCAGGGATGAGCGCTTCCGCTTCTTCTGCCACACCGTCATCGCCCGCTACCATCAAAAGCGGTACGCCATAGTGGCCGGCCACATACGCGTTGAAACCGAGTTCACCTACAGGCGCGTCATTAATATACATATTTCTCACACCGAAAATCATCGTATGGCTCAATACACCTTTCCTGCCAGCGCGCGAATGGTAGCCGAGAAATATCGCGCCCGTATATGTATCATCCAGCCCCTGCACCATAGAGAACGGTTTCACATCTCCAGAGATCAATTGTGCTTCCGGATGCAGTCGTTCGATTAATAAATTGTTCATCTTGGAGTGGCTATCATTGACAATAATCTCTTTAAACCCCTGCTGAAACGCGGTTTCAATCACGTGGTTTACCTCATCTGTCATCAATTTTTGACCACGCGCGTAGTTGAGTCCTGTTGAATCAACAAACGTTTGATCCACCAGTCCAGTAATTCCTTCCATATCAACGGAAATATACAGTTTCAAGCTTCCACCCCATCTCCATTTTTCCTTAAGTATAAATATTCGATATGAGCTTGATATTTCCTTTCTCTACTGTGTAGCCACGCATAAAACCCCGTAACGTTATCATTTATTTTCTTACTTATACGTACGCTAAAAAATCCCTCCCTGCAATGAGCAGTGAGGGATTCTCGGTTACACATGAACCGCTTGCTTTTCGAGAAGGAATTTTTGTATTTTGCCGCTGGCCGTTTTCGGAAGCTCGTCGACAAAGCAGTAAGCGCGTGGACGTTTGTATTTCGCCAGTCGCTCTCCTTCCACAAGAAACGTATCCAGCTCTTCCGCAGTCACATTGCTTTCCTTGCTGCGGACAATGTAGGCAAACACAATTTGTCCCCACTTCGGATCCGGTTTGCCCACCACGGCCACTTCGCGTACGCCCGGATGTTCCAGCAATTGATCCTCCACTTCGCGCGGATAAATATTTTCTGCACCGGAAATAATCATATGATCTATGCGATCACGAATCCAAATGTAGCCGTCTTCATCGTACTCGCCCATATCGCCCGTATGATACCAGCCGTAAGCCAGCGCTTTTTCCGTCGCTTCGGGGCGGTTGTAGTAACCTTCCATCATGCACGGACCTTTGACAAGAATTTCGCCGATTTCGCCTGGCTCGCAAATGTTATCTGGATGCGTTGGCGTGCCGTCCGGATTGACGCGACAAATACGCAACTCATGCGTCAAACTTGCCTTTCCAGCAGAGCCGGCTTTTTTTAATTGTTCGTCTGCGTACAGCACAGACATACACGGGCCCATTTCGGTTGTACCGTAAATCTGGATTAAGTCCGCGCCTACTTTCTCCTCAAACTCGCGGATAAGGACAGGAGCCATGGACGCTCCGCCGTATTCGAGCAGACGCAATGATGATAAATCGTACGCTTCAAAATCGTCGGCATACAGCAACATATTGACCATTGTTGGTGCCGCGAACATATGCGTGACTTTTTCTTTTTCGATCGTGTACAGCACACGGGAAGCGTCAAAATGGTGCAAAAGCACATTAGTCGCTCCCACCTGCACACGCGGCAGGAAAGAAGTATGCAATTCCGCCGTATGGTTGAGCGGCGCGGCGGCAAGACCAATGTCATCCTTTGTTAGGCCCATGCATTGCATCATCATAAAATTATGATGAATTTTGCTGCGATGCGTGTGAAGTACGCCTTTCGGGCGTCCGGTAGTACCGCTTGTGTACATCATAATGCAATAATCGGTTTCCGATACCTCCACTTCCGGACGGGAAACATCTTCTGCTTCAAGCAGTTCGTAAAATCCAAGCGCTCCTTCTGTCAACGGTTCATCCACATATATATAATGTTCGACCGGATTCCCAAGCTCACGCGCTTTCTCCACCACGTCTGAGCCCTGTCTTTCATATAACAATACTTTTGCTTTTCCATCCTGTAGGATATATTGCAATTCATGTGCAGCTAGCCGATAGTTAATCGGATTAAAAATGGCGCCGATTTTTGCCGTCGCAAACAATGTAACCACAAACTCGCTCGTATTATATAAGAAGGAAGAAACAACGTCACCCTTTTGGACACCCAGGCGCTTAAGCGCCCGGGCAAATTGGTTTACTTTTTGATTCAATTCTGTATATGTCCAGCGGTGATGCTTCGTTTCGTATTCATAAATTAAGCTAATTTTATCCGGAAAATTACGGACTGACCATTCAAGAACATCTCCGATTGTTGTGCTCATCGTTTTCTTCCCCCCTATGTGCTTATTTTAAATAATCAGGTTTGACAAATCCCTGGAATTCTTTCTCGATAACTTCTTTAAACTCCGGAGATTTATATGCTTCGATTAAATCTTTAACAAACTGGCTGTCTTTGTCCGCCGTTTTCACAGCGACCACGTTCATATATTGATCCGGAATCTTTTCGAGCGCCAGCGCTTCCGTAAGTTTCAAGCCCGATGCGATGGCGAAGTTCCCGTTGACAAATGCGTAGTCTGCGTCTTCAAGCGAGCGCGGAAGCTGGGCTGCTTCCAGCGGCAGGAGCTTGATATTTTTCTTGTTCTCCACGATATCCTTTTCCGATACGCGAAGCAGATCTACACCTTCTTTTAACTTGATCCAACCGAAATGTTGCATCATGACAAGCGCGCGGGCCTGATTAGTAGGATCATTCGGAAGCGAAACGGTCGCTCCCGGCTGCACTTCTTCCAGTGTTTTATGCTTATGCGAGTAAATGCCGATCGGAGCCGTCGGAACCTGGATAACATCTTGAATATCCAAGTTATGCTCTTTCGCAAAGTTCTGCAAATACACGACATGTTGAAACACATTCGCATTCAGCGAACCTTCAGCCAGCGCCTGGTTCGGCTGCACGTAATCGTTGAACTCAACAATCTTCACGTTGTATCCTTTTTTTTCTAAAATAGGTTTAATTCCTAAACGCACCTGATCACTATACGGCCCCGCCGTCGCACCAATAACCAGTTCTTTACTGTTCCCCTGCGTTTTTCCTGTTGCCGTTTCGCTCTCTTGTCCTCCGCAAGCTGTCAAAAAGATTACTATTAATGAAATTAATGCAATAAGAATAAACGGTTTTTGTTTCACAAAGATCTCTCCCTTAACGTTTATCAAGATAATGTGCAAGACGATTGCCCGCAAATTGAATGACTTGTACAAGCACCACCAATAAAAGCACGGTCACAATCATAACATCCGTCTGGAATCGGTAGTAGCCGAAGCGAATCGCTAAATCCCCGATCCCTCCGCCTCCGACAACGCCGGCCATCGCAGAATAGGAAAGAAAACTGACAATCAATACTGTGAGTCCGAGCGTAAGCCCAGCGCGCGCTTCTGTCAATAACACTTTCCAAACAATCTGATATGTAGACGCCCCCATTGCCACCGCGGCTTCAATAACTCCTCTCGAAACTTCACGAAGCGATTGCTCCACCAGACGTGCAAAGTATGGAATGGCTGCAATCGACAACGGAACAGCCGCAGCCACCGGACCGATCGTCGTTCCGACCAATGTTCGCGTCAACGGAATCAATGCCACGAGCAAAATAAGAAAGGGAAACGATCGGACAATGTTAACGAGCGAACTTAAAATTCGAAATAAAATGGGGCTTTCCAGCAATTGTCCTTTACCTGTCAGAAAAAGCAGAACCCCCAGCGGCATGCCAAGCAAAAGCGCTGAGCCTATTGAAATGCCGACCATAATAGAAGTTTCTACGATAGAAACCCCAATTTCCGGCAATAAAGCAATCACATTATCAAACATTGGCTATCCCTCTCTCCTTGCCTGTTTCCTCTTCGAATAATAGCTGGGCGATTTCAGTTTTCGGCTTTACTTCCTGTTCAGAAAGCGAAAGTTTTTCGACGAGATGACCTCTTTCCATGACTGCTACTTTGTTGCAAATCTCTTTCACTACACTCATTTCATGCGTGACGATGAGAATCGTTACGCCTAGCTTTTGGTTGATTTCTTTAAGAAAAGATAAAATGGTACGCGTCGTCTGCGGATCAAGCGCTGAGGTAGGCTCATCACATAGCAGCACTTTCGGCCGGCTGGCCAACGCCCGGGCGATAGCGACCCTCTGCTTTTGTCCCCCGCTCAACTTGGCAGGATAGCTGTCCACCTTCTCGGCCAGCCCTACAATCTCCAAGCACTCCTGTACTCTTTTTTTTCTCTCTTCTTTTGGAAGACCGGCTATTTCTAGCGGAAACGCCACATTGTCCGCCACCGTCCGATTATTCAACAGATTAAAATGCTGAAAAATCATGCCGATGGACTGGCGCGCTTTGCGCAGCTCTCGATTTGATAGACCGGTTAACTCCTGACCATCCACATATACCTTTCCCTCGTCCGGTCGCTCCAGCAAATTAACCAGTCTAAGCAAAGTTGACTTACCAGCACCGCTGAACCCGATAATACCGTACACATCCCCTGGCTCCACATGCAGCGACGTTGGAGCTACTGCCTGAAATGTCCCGTTCGGTGTGGTATAACTTTTACTAATACTCTGTAATTTAATCATACTCCTCACTCCTTTATTCCTCCTAGATTGCACAAGGGGAAATAAAAACGACCTCCTGCGCTGCAAGAGGTCGGCGTACACTCATCACAAGTTTGCCGGACCTCTCATCTTTCAGCGCGCGAGCGCTGCTGGAATTGGCACCGTGTCAAAGAGTTTCTTTGATGGTTGCCGAGGCTTCACTGGGCCAGTCCCTCCACCTCTCTGGATAAGAGTCCTAATCATTTGCCTTTTCAATTTGTTGATTTTATTCTAACACATTAAACCATAATGTCAACTAGGAATTATAGATTTTTTAATTTTCTCCTACATTGCTGAGACATATAAAAACCATCACAGTTTATCATTGTATATGCAGATAACACCATATTTATATTGATTATAGTAGCTGTATATTTTCGCGGTCAATAAATTTACATTTAATTCTTAATACTATATCGAATAGTAGCAATATTTGTTTTGATAAGGTTGTTAATGATCCGATAAAAAAGACCGCGATTGAAAATTCCACGGTCTTCCTGTTTCATTATTTTTGTGCAATGGTTTGCCGTAACTCCGTGATACGTGCCTCCATTTTTTCTTTTTTAAAAATCGCCTGTGTAAAAATTCCGGTACCAACAATATTTTCTGATGTTTCCGCGGTCACTTCACAAACGACTCGCTTCGGAGTAACTTCCGTACATAAGGCTGTAAATTTTACCCGTTGCCCCACCACCGCAGGCCCAATGTGCTTAACCTGAATTTCGTATCCGGCTCCTTCCTCCCCCTCTTCAAGGTAAGGCAAAATAACATGGCGTCCGACTTTTTCCATATAATAAATCATAGTCACGGTCGACATTACATCGTGAACCACGTTGCCGTCAAACGTAGGACGCATATCGTCCTGCACGACAATTTCCAACGTCTCTGTCTCTCCCGGTTGTAATCCTTTCACCCGTTCTTCTCCTTCCTTATAAAGCAACATATACTTTCTTATACGAATGTAAAGACAACTCCACATCACTGTGGAGTTGTCTTTACACGGGCATATGTGCCAAGCGCGACGGCAACCAGCTCCCCATCGTCCGTGCGCACTTCCGCTTGCATGATAATAGTACGGCCTCCGCGCTTGATTACCCTAGATTGTGCGATCAGCTTATTTCCCCTAGCAGGCGCCAAATAGTTGATTTTGCTCTCCAATGTTACGCACTGCTGCACACCGTTAACATGAGGCGCGGCCGCGTGCCCCATGACCACATCAGCAAGCGTGCTTGTCACTCCGCCATGCACCACTCCATCGATACTATTGTACAATTCCGGGCGAATATGAAGCACTGCCGTGCAGCTATTTTCGTCCTGGTGCTCGATTTCAATACCAAGATATTGGTTAAAACGATTGTTTGATTTCATGGTAGTCTCTCCTGCCAATCCAGCGCTGCCAACGCGTCCTGTTACTCTTCATTAGCTGCGTTCTGTCCGATTTCCTCAAGAAAAAACCCACTCTTGCGGTAAGCGACCGCGTCAAGCAGAGCGATGCTTTCGCCGTCGTGTTCCACCTCGATTTGGTAAAAACCGGCGCGTGCTGTTTTTTTCTTTTCTGTCGCTACTGCACGTAACCGTGCGCCCTTTCCACTTGGAGCCATATACTGAACGTTCATCGATAACGCCACGCATGGACGTCCATATGAATTGCAGGCCGCAGCAAACGCAAAATCAGCCAGCGCAAAAATGACGGCTCCATGTGTTGTGCCATGCGCATTCAACATTTCCTCACGCACGTCTACTTCCGCCACAGCCGTTCCCTCTCCAAGTTCAACCAGCCGGATTCCTAAATGGCGCGCGTACGGATCGCGACTCACATACCGAGTGATTTGTTCCCGGTACCTGCGATGTGTTTCCGTTTCACTCAACATGCTTTTTAAACCTTTCTCCTATACTACTTCCGCGAAGTGCATGGATACAACCTTGCCAGCGAAGCCCATTAAATCTTTGCCTGCTGCTTTTCCTTCCGGAGAAGAAAGCGCGTTCATAAGCGCTTCTTTTGTTTCAAAATACATTTCTGCAATCAAATGAAGATTGCTGTCACCTGCAGGAGAGCCATAAATTTTATTAACTTCCAGCTTTAGAAGACCCGGCATTTTTTCCGCGAGCGGCGCGTGTACTTCTTTGTAATGTTTATCAAATTCCTCCACATTTTCCGGCTTTTTGTAAATCGCGATCAGCTTAACCATCGTATCCCCTCCATAAAAAATCAATACCTTAATATCATAAAAATATAATATTACGTTTTAAAATCGTACTATTTATCAGAAATTATATCGTTTTAAACAGCCAATCGTCAATATTTTAAGAAAAATTGTTAATATAGCCACTATGTTGAACTTACCGTTCAAGCGAATGCTACCGCTCCCGCTGGCCCGGTTCAACGAATTGCAAGAGCTCTCGATCCGGGCCATAAAATAAAATCATCCGACCGCCTTCAAGCGTCGGTTTCGGTTCCTCAGTGTTAAAAACAATTCCCTTCGCCTTGTAATGAGCAATCAGTACAAAAACGCCATCTCGCGCACCGCGTTCTGACCGCGAAGGCGTACCCTGTACCCAAACATCGATGAATAAAACGCAATGGAACGATCCATATCGGAAACAATCAATGCTACGTGTTCGATTTTTTTAATCATTTGTATCTCCTGCCCTTTTCATTTTTGAATCCCTTCTCTTTTTCTATCACTAAATGGTAATTTTGTTTCTTATTTTGGGCAAGTCTAGTCCTTTACTTTGACTTCTCCGCTTTACATGTTGAACAAAGCGACAGTGGCCGACTTTTTATACGGTTTCACTTTCTGTTATAGTAAAAGCAAAAGGACATGAAGGAGAGAACAATATGGCAATGTTTGAGGAACCGGATCTGCTGGGCGTCTACTGCGAACGACGCGACAAGGGACATCCGGAAGAATATGCGTTTGAGATTACGCAAAAATATATGTTCAATTTCTTTATCAGCAACATGAACCAACTGTTCGCTGCTGAAAAAGCCGAAGTTACTGACAACATGCCGCCTGATGAAAAAGCAAAACTACTCTATTTAAAAAAAGCATCCGACCGCGAAAAGCTGGAACTTATCCGCAGATGGTATGAAGATTACAAAGACAGCATCTATTCCTCCAGCGGTTCATTTGAACGGGCATATATGCACAGAAATTCCCTTTTGCAAAATAATGAATATTAAAAAAGCATCAAAAAATCCCCGGATTGGCCGCTACGAACCGAAACCGGGGATTTTTCATCATTCTATTCGTTATTTTTTAATCAATTCAAGCTCCACTGGCACATTTTTCTCTACTTTTTCGCCGTTTGCTACTTTCTTCGCAAGTTCAACCGCTTGCTTGCCGATAAGCTCGGGTTTCTGCGCGACAGTCGCGCTCATGCGGCCCTCTTTCACCGCAGCCACTGCGTCATCCGTTGCATCAAAGCCGACAACAACTACATCCTTCAATCCAGCAGCCTGAATCGCTTTCAGAGCCCCTAGCGCCATTTCATCATTATGAGCAAATACGGCTTTAATATCCTTATTCCCCTGCAAAATGTTTTCCATAACACTCATACCTTTCGCGCGGTCAAAATCGGCCGGCTGCTTGGCCACCACTTTCACACCTTTTTCTTTGTCAATGATTTCATGGAAACCTTTGCCGCGCTCCCGTGCCGCGGAAGAACCTGGAATCCCTTCAAGTTCAACGATATTGCCTTGTTTTCCGATTTTTTCAAGCAAATATTTAGCCGCCATTCTGCCCCCTTCTACGTTGTCGGAAGCTACGTGTGATACGACCTCGCCTCCCTCGGCGCTACGGTCAACGGTAATGACCGGGATGTTGGCATGATTCGCGGATTTAATGGCAGACACAACGGCTGCGGAGTCGGTCGGGTTTACAAGAATGACATCCACCTGCCGCTGGATTAAATCTTCGATTCCCGAGATTTGTTTCGCTGGGTCATCCTGTGCGTCAACCGTTACTAGCTTTATATTGTTTTCCTGCGCCGCTTTCTCCGCCCCCTCTTTCAGCGTCACGAAGAACGGGTTGCTTTGTGTGGAAATAGCCAGCCCTACCGTAATCTGCTCTTTTTTGTCGCCAGCTGCTTTATCTCCTGTACCTGGCGCCTGGGTGGTGCAACCTACCAGCATGGATAAACCGAGCAAACTTACCGCAAAACCTTTTACTAATCTTTTCATTTTCTTCTGATCCCCCTTAGACAAATATTGATTTAATGTTTGTACATTTGTATGGTGATGGATATGTTTTTTACACTGTTTTTTTGCGATCAAGCAAAACAGCAAGCAAAATCACGGCTCCTTTTACCACCTGCTGGTAGAACGAAGAAACTTCCAGCAAATTCAAACCGTTGTTTAGCACGCCGATAATCATCGCACCGATAAGGGTACCAAAAATCCAGCCACGACCGCCAGATAGGCTGGTTCCCCCCAGCACGACCGCAGCAATGGCATCCAATTCATACCCCATTCCGGCGTTTGCCTGCGCGGAATTGAGGCGCGAAGTCAGGATAACCCCTGCCAGCGCCGATAACAAACCAGTCAGCGCATAAATATAAATTTTTACCCTGTCTGCTTTAATGCCGGACAGAATCGCCGCTTCTTCGTTGCCGCCGATTGCGTAGATGCGGCGGCCGAACGCTGTTTTCTTCAGGATAAAATACAGCACCGCGAAACATCCAAGCATCCAGAGCACCGGAACTGGGATTACGAAAAAGTATCCGGCGCCGAGCATGGTGAACATCTCGCTGTCAAATCCGGTAATCGGTCTTCCTTCTGTATATACAAGCGTAAGACCGCGGAAAATCGTCATCGTGGAAAGCGTTGCAATAAATGGCGCTACTTTTCCTTTCGCGATCAAAAGACCGTTCGCCGTCCCCATCAATACGCCGGAGAGAAGTGCAATGAGAATGGACAGAAGCGGATCCATACCCGCAGTCATCATTCCGGCCGTCAGCGCACCCGCAAGCGCAAGAATCGCACCAACCGACAGGTCAATCCCGCCAGTCAAAATGACAAAAGTCATGCCAAACGCAATCAGTGCGTTAATCGAAACCTGACGCAACACATTTAAAATATTGTCCAACGTTAAAAAGTTAGGGCTCAGCACTGCAAGAATAACCGTAATAATCAAAAGTCCGATAAAAGGCCCCAGCTTTTGAAAATTCATCACAAAAGATTTTTTATCTGCCATATTACTTTCCTCCGGTGGCCGCATGCATGATTTTTTCCTGCGTAGCCTCTGTTTTATCCATAACTGCTGCCAGCCTTCCTTCATGCATAACCAGAATGCGATCGCTCATACCGAGAATTTCCGGCAGCTCTGATGAAATCATAATAATGGTGACACCTACAGCAGTAAGTTCATTGATAATGTTATAAATTTCTTTTTTGGCGCCGATATCAACGCCACGTGTCGGTTCGTCGAGGATGAGCACTTTCGGCTGAATGCCCAGCCATTTGCCGATTACGACTTTCTGCTGATTTCCGCCGCTCAGCGACTTTACCGTTTGCTCGCCGCTGCTCGTTTTAATGTTCAGCCGCTGAATCATCTCCCGCACAAACCCTGCTTCTTTCACAGAAGATACCACGCCATTTTTCGAGAGTCTCCCCAAATTGGTCAGCGCAATATTTTCTCGCACGGACAATCCGAGCACAAGCCCCTCTCCTTTTCTGTCCTCCGTTACAAACGCAATACCGTGCCGAATCGCATCGTCCGGTTTCCGGATGTGAATCTCCTGGCCATCCAAGAAGATTCGGCCACTTTGCTTCTCGCTTACACCAAACAACGCGCGCGCAATTTCCGTCCGTCCGGAGCCCATCAGGCCAGCGATGCCAAGCACTTCGCCGCGTCGCGCGGAAAAACTGATATCCCGAATCGCCCCGCTATCGCTCAGTCCCTCCACTCGCAGACGCTCTTCGCCAATTGCCACGTTGCGTTCCGGGAAACGTTCACCAAGCTGACGTCCGACCATCATGTGGACAATCGTATCCAAATCCGTCTCTTTAATATTTTCGGTACCGACAAAGATACCATCGCGCAAAACAGAAATCCGATCACAAATTGCGAAGATTTCCTCCATGCGGTGCGATACATATACGATCCCGACACCTTGCGCCCGCAAATCGCGCATGACTTCAAACAGTGCCTCAATTTCCCTGTCGGTCAGCGCCGCCGTCGGTTCGTCCATAATCAGCACCTCCGCGTTCAACGACAAGGCGCGGGCGATTTCAATCATTTGCTGCTGCCCGATGGATAGAGAGCCCGCTTCCGCATCCGGGTCAATGTCGACACCTAGACGCCCCAAGTATTCACGCGTTTTTTGCTTCATTTCCCGCGTGCGTAAAATCCCTGTTCTGCCATAGCAAAGATCGCGCCCAAGAAACATGTTCTCCATGACCGTCAGCTGCGGAATGATGTTTAGTTCCTGATGGATAACAGCAATGCCCATCTGTTCCGCTTCTTTCGGACCACTGAAATTTACTTCTTGGCCACGAACCCGGATCGTACCAGAATCCTTCGGATAAATGCCGGTTAATATTTTCATCATCGTTGACTTCCCGGCACCGTTCTCACCCATCAGCGCATGAATTTCCCCTTTTTTTAGAGAAAATGAAACATCTTTTAGCACCTGCACTTTGCCAAACGATTTGCTAATGCCTGTCATTTCAATCAGATTGCTCATTGCGCAACATCCTTTTGCTTAAAAAATTACGCCGGATCTTAGAACCACGTTGGCATACGGTGTCGCTTCCCCCGTGCGAATCACCGCTTTCGCCCGCTCGCTCAAACGTTTGAGCTGTTCATGGGATACGTAAGACACTTCTGCATCATGCAGTATCTCCCGCACCTGCTGCTCTATCTTCGGGTTATGCGTTTTAATTTCTTCCGCCAGCACCGCTGCTTCGACCTGCATTTCCTCCAGGACAACTTCCAGCGTATCAATAAAGGAAGGAAGCCCCGGCTTCAGCGCCAGATCGATCCGCTTCACCCCATCCGGAATCGGCAACCCACAATCACCAATTACAATCGTATCCGTATGCCCCAATTGAGAAATCACGGCTGTAATCTCGCTGTTTAAAGCGCCAATTTTCTTCATGACTCTACTCCTTGTTGTCTTACTATGTTTGCTTCAAAAAAGTAACTACCTGCTCATGAGACGGCATGCCGCCTTGCGCCCCGAACTTTGTAACCGATAACGCACTTGCCGCAACCGCATAGTGTACCGCTTCTGCTATCGAACAGCCCTGGCCAATCATGACGGCCAGCGCTGCGTTGAATGTATCGCCTGCGCCCGTCGTATCCACCACTTCGACTTGAAAGCCAGGCTGATGTCGAATATTTCCGTTACCATCGCTGTAGTATGCACCGTCGCTTCCTTTGGTCATCACCAACTTTCCGTGATACGACGCCATAAGCCCCCTGAAGTCCCCATGCTCCCCCGGCTTCTTGCCAAGGAGAATAGCCAGTTCGTACTCGTTTGGCGTCAGAACGGTAATATCTTTAAGCACTTCCTGCGGCAATTCGGCCGCTGGGGCCGGATTTACGATAACCGGAACATCAGCCTTGCGCGCAATACGCACCGCTTCTACCACAGTGTCCAGCGGAATTTCTAATTGCAGCAATACCACATCTGCTTCCCGAATCATGGCTTCGACACGGCGAACTTTGTTCGGGGTCAGGGCATGGTTAGCGCCCGGGACGACAATAATGGAATTATCCCCATTCTCGACCACAATCGAAGCAATGCCTGTCGCTGTTTGTGTAACCGGTTCCACACCGTCCACGCGAACCCCTTCTTTTTTGAGATTATCTATAAGCATGGTGCCGAAGCTATCCTCTCCTACGCACCCAATCATATAAACATCAGCTCCGAGTCGTGCGCAGGCCACTGCCTGATTAGCACCTTTTCCGCCGGGAAGCGTGGAAAATTTGCTGCCGAGCACGGTTTCCCCCAATGCGGGTACCCGCGGTGTCTCTGTTACCAGATCCATGTTAATACTGCCTATGACAACAATCTTTGGTCGTTTCATTATTTATCCCTTCCTCGTAGTCCCTCGCTCGATGAGCTGCACATCCAGTTCATAATACAAAGTATCAAGCGGCTGTTTTTCGATCATCTTAATCAGCATACGCGCGGCGAGCGCGCCCATCTCATAAATCGGCTGAGCCATTGTCGTCAGTTCCGGATACACGATTTCTCCCATCGTGATGCCATCGTAGCCGATAATCGCCATTTCTTCTGGTATTGAAATACCAAGCATCTGCACCGCCCGCATCGCGCCGATGGCTATTATATCGTTTCCAGCAAAAATCCCGTCAATATCCGGATGCTTCTTCAGGAGTTCCAGCGTCGCCTGCATAGCCTGGCGCATATCGTAATTGCTGGCAACAATAAGCCCTGGATGGAACCATTCCAATTTTTCTACCACATCGAGGTATCCATGGCAACGCTCATCAGCAATTCTGAGCTGCACAGGCCCTCTAAGATGCGCGATTTTCCTGCAACCTTGTTCCAAAAGAAAGCGAGTCGCCTCCCGGGCTCCTTCCCTGTTTTTCGAAGTCACCATCGGAATGTTGTCGGATAAAACCACTCGATCCAATACAACAACCGGTACTTTGAACGTATGTACCTCTTCTGCCGTCAACGCCGTTGAAGCAAGGATCACGCCATCAATATATTTTTGTTTCAGCAATTGGATATACTGCTTTTCTTTTTGTGGGTTTTCATCGGAATTGCCGAGAATGGTTGTATATCCATACTGTTGCATCACGTCTTCCACAGCACGAGCCAATTCCGGAAAGAACGGGTTTGTAATATCGGGCACCATCAGGCCAATTGTGCCCGTTTTCTTGTTGGTTAAGCTCCGGGCAACGAAGTTGGGCGTATAATTCAATTCTTTAATCGCCTTTAACACTTTGCGCTCCGTTTCCTCGTGAACATAGCCGCTACGATTCAGTACGCGTGATACGGTCGCCACGGAAACCCCCGCAAGCTTCGATACGTCTCTGATGGTGGGCATCTGTTTCTTCCTTCCCATCACTATTTTATGTAATCGGTTACACACACTATAAAAAAACATACAAAAACAAAAAGCTATAAAATAGGTAACCGGTTACATCTTTTAATTAAACATAATATTAAACCAGATGAACTTTTTTTGTCAATCATATTTGCAAAATGTGTTTTACTTTTTTTTGTACCAGCTGGAAATAAAAGCAGCCTGGCTCGCCAATCCCTGGCGCTCATATTCTTGGATGGCGCCCACAATCCGCTTCGCTTCCGCCGCCATGAAACGGATGCCTGCAACCGCCTCGCGCCGGACACTCCGCATGCTTTCTTCTCCCAGAGCCAAATACGGATAAAGCAATCTGGGCGTATCTTCCATAATCAGATTGGCGATCCTTTCCTGCAAAGCGGGCGGCATGATGCCTGAATACGGCACCAGCAAATCGAGCCGAAACAAAAGCTGGCGACATTCATCATACATTTCATAATCCAGCCGCCTTTCTTCCTGAGCTTGCTCTACTTTTCCTCTTAACTCCTGAAGTATTAAAGCTAACTCCCTTTCTTCAGGCATAAGAAGCACCCGCTCTTCCGTTTTACGCTTGGTGTTCCGTTTTTCGCGCAACCAGCGCCTCCACCAGCCCGCCTTCATTTCCGTTCACCTCTTTTTTCATCTTCGTAAAATTCGTCATTATAATAGTATGACACATTTCATTTTTCATTATTCGGCTGCATTCTTCCTTTTATCCATTCACGCATCTCACCTACGGAAAGCGGAGCGCAAAACAAAACGTAAAGTCCTGCCACATATGAAAATACAAACTTAAACGCATGGCTTAGTAGCGTCGCAAGATAGGCGTCCTGCCATTCCGTGCCCAGTGCTGCCAATGAAAAGCTCATCACGCTTTCATATGTCCCCACACCACCTGGAGTAAAATGAAACGTTTGTCCGGCAATTGTCATGCTATTTGCCCAGACTCCTTCCAGAAATGAAATGTCGAGCGCAAGCGCGCGGACAACACCATAGATCACCCACGCTTCAAGTACCCAACTGAAAATTGTGGCTACGACAATCAAGAAGCCGCGCTGGCCGGCCAATCCATCCCGTAGCATGTGGACGTGTTTTCGCAAAAAGCCCCGCTCACTTTTTTTTAACCACGTATACACTACACCTACCACCGCAATACTTCCCGCAAGCGCAAACCAAAATACGACGGTAGGCAATGAAAGCCCTAATGCTAAAATTCCAGCAGCTGCCATACCGCCCAACACAAGCATATCAAGCAAGCGTAGTACTACCACGGAATGAACGGCTTCGCTCCAAGAGATCGCCTCCCGCTTCACTATATATCCAATTCGAATGATATCCCCTGCTTTTACAGGTAGCACATGGTTTATAAACAAACTGTAAAATATCCCATGCAGGCAGGCGGAAAAAGAGACATGCCCCCGCAAATACGTCCGCCACGCCAGAGCGCGTAACCCGAATGCTAGCAAATAAGCAAGCGCCATCCACACCAACCAGCCGGGATGACACAACAGCCGCTCTCCCTGCCGCCTGACAAAGTCCCAATCAAATAAATAAAAAGTCAATAAGAAAAATACGCCAAATAAACCAGCTCGAATAAGCCAAATTATCACCTGTTTCATTCCAATTCCTCGTCCCTTTATATCTAACGTCTCATTTATGGTTCATCATACACTAGAAACATGTACTTTTGTTCTTTATGAAAATATTAAACTGCTCAATTAGTGTAAAGTCTTCAAACTTACTATATTTCATCAACATCATGGCTTTCAAAAAATGGGAGCGCGCTTGTCTTTTGCCGCTTCACCGGTTCCATCTAAATATAAAAAGGCGCCTCATTCAAAGCGCCCTTAAAAGTCTTGATTTATTCTTTTCCTAGCCGCATATCCCCCGAATTTTCCATTTTCGAAGCATTTCTTACCTGTCCGGATGGGGCAGGTTTTGCCGGTTCTTTTGCTTCCCCGAGATACGGGGTATCTTCTTCATGAATATGCCCCAGCGGATTTTGGTGAGTATACTGCCGAAATCTTCTTTCACCCATCTATTTCACACTCCTTCTCAAGTTTATTTTAGATGATTGTATTTTTTGCCGTACTCCTCTCTCCTATTCTCCAACTTCTTCTCCATGTTTCTTCCATATTAAGAAATAATAACTAAAGGATTTCTGGTGCGTTCCTCGAAATGAATGATACAACATTTCCCTAGGAAAGGAGCCGCGCCCCTATGAATCCTGTTATTTTGCTTCTTATTATTTGTACACTCTTTCTTCATGGCGATCTATCCGTGAACGCGGCGACTACCCGCACGGTTAAAGTAAAAGCTGCACCAGCCGGACATAGCGCCCTCTCTTCTCCATCCATTCAAATCACCGGAGACAAAAATTTTATTACTAAAACAAAAGCTGCTTTAAAATTATTACAAGAAAAAGCGCCAGACGCTTACAAGATAACGGTCACTTACATCGGTAGAATCCAACAGCATAACTTTAGCGGAATGGCCGCGTACGAAACACCGCCAACTTATAAAGTCGGGGCGTCGACTGTTAACGCTTCGCTTACATGGTACGCCAGCACAATCGCCCATGACGCTTACCATTCCAAGCTGTACCACGACTACCTCTATACGTATAAGGAGGCCGTTCCCAATGAAGTATGGACAGGAATGGATGCAGAAATGAAATGCCTTGAAATTCAAATTCAAGCTCTGGAAAGCATGGGGGCCTCCGCGTCAGAAATCGAATACGCCAGGTCTTTGCGAGGAAAAAACTGGTGGGACTTAAACGGAGACGGAGATTACAATGAGGACGATGAAAAGATAAGAGATTGGTAAACGGTTTTGTGCTACAATAAGAAAGTTAACTATACTGTTATAGAAAGGATAACAAAAGTGATTGGTCCTTTGGCAAAACGAATAATAACCCTACTGCCGCAAAACACGCTTTCCAGGCTGGCCGGAAGACTGGGACGCTCGCGATTGAGCAAATACTTCATTAAGCCGTATATCTCTATTTTTAATATAAACACTGAAGAGATTGAAAAGCCGGTTGCCGAATATCCGCATCTGACCGCTTTTTTTACCCGGAAATTAAAAGCGGGCACCCGGCCGGTTTGCCCGCTTCCGGAAGCCATCGTAAGTCCTGTAGACGGCAAGGTGGCACAGTTTGGTCCCATTCATCAGGGAACGCTTATTCAGGCAAAAAATATAAATTATACCGTCAAACAATTGCTTGGTTGTTCAGAAGAAACAGCCGCTAAATATGAAGGTGGGACATTTCTTACAATTTATTTGAGTCCGCGTGATTATCACCGCATTCACATGCCGCTCGACGGGCGGTTAACGAAACTGACATACATTCCTGGGCGCCTGTTTCCCGTAAACAGCATCGGTGTATACCATGTGCCAGGTCTGTTTACAAAAAACGAACGCCTCATTACGTATGCCAGCACTTCTGCCGGAGAGATAGCGATCGTCAAGGTCGGAGCGTTTATCGTGGGAAGCGTAAAGGTAGCGTATGGCGAACACGCCACAAACGTCAAAAACGGTCAAATGTATTCAAAGCGCCTAAACGATGGGCCGGTATACAAAAAGGGGGAAGAAGTCGGCCTGTTTGAGTTCGGCTCCACGGTTATCCTTTTGTTTAAAAAGGATAAAATTGCGCTTAACGAACGGATCAGGGGAGGAACTTTTCTGCGATACGGTGAACAAATCGGAACTATTATTACTTAGCCTCCAATACGTTCCGCCTGTAGATGAAGATACCGTCCGTAACTGCGCATCACCCAAAGATGCACAAGCGCCTGTGTTGCTCTATACAAAAACCATGGCATTCGCGGAATAAACTCGTGAATCGCAACAATTACATATCTTCCATCCAACACTTGGCGGAATTCCATCCTTCCCCTGCGTTGCGTATCAACCCGGGCCAATATTCCCCCGGTAATGTAATAAAGCGTGCGGTCAGGTGTACTCCGTTCCTTAGAGTATGTCAGTTCCAATAATGGTTTTTTCACGCCTGCAAGCAAAAACCATAAGCGTCCATCCTTTTTTTGGTATACCCTAATCATCGGTTTTAAATGCCTGGGCAACCATTCTGCATACTCTCGTCCCGCCCAGTCCGCGTTTCTTCCCCTGGGGAGAACGAAACGCTGCACTGAACGCACATTATTAAGCCGTTTCTTTTTCCCGTGCTTGCCGCCAAATAAAGCAGCTTGCTTTCTCTTTTCCGTTTTTCCCCTTGCTTCTTCCTGCAATGCTAGGCAAGCCGCCTCAGCAAACGGCAATCCGGGCAACCCCAATCGTTGCTGTAACCATCTTCTCTTCCCTATAAGTGGATATTTCATGCTACCAACGAATGACTTGACCTGTTGTAACGGTATCCCGGTTACCGCTGTCAACCACAGGCTCGACACTACCGGTGCCAAAAATTGTACGGAATACAGGCGGCGCTTCTTCCCCATAAGCTCAGCAATTTGCAAAATCATCTGTTTATATGTCAACGTATCCGAACCGCCTACATCGATAGACTGGCTATACGTCTCTTCCCGCCCTATGCACGCTGCAAGCAATACCACAATATCCTGAAGCGCAATCGGATGCACCTCGGACGACATCCAACGCGGGCAGATCATCATCGGAAGATGGCGAATCAAACGCAAAATCATCCGAAAACAGGAACCGCCAGCTCCTATGACAATGCCAGCTCGCAAAACCGTAACCGGTACGCCATGCGCCCGCAATGCTGCTTCTACTTCAAGGCGGCTTTGCAAACAGCCGGGTACACCATTTGCCTGCTCCGGAATAAGGCCGCCCAGATAAATGATTTGTTTGACGCCCGCTTTTTTCGCGGCACGCGCAAAATTGTCCGCCAAGATGACATCCATATCCTGAATCTTCCCTTGTGTCAGGCGCGCCGACGGTACTCCCGTGCGAACAAGATAAAAAGCGTAGTCCACCCCTTGCAAACCTTTTTCCGCTTCCAACAAGGAAAACAAATCCGCTTGTCGCCATTCCAGGTTCAGGCATCTGCTCCGTTCGGATTCGCTGACCTTTTTCTCGTTCCGTGTCAATCCAATCACACGGTAATTGTTCATAAGCCGCTTCATTAGTGCCTGTCCAACAAAACCGCTTGCCCCGGCTATCGCAACAACAGGGCGCTGATCTGAACATTTGATTTGCATAACTCCCCCTGCTTTCCCGTTTTCTCTTTAAATAATACATTTAACTTGATAAATTCACATCCTCTTATCGTTTGCAATTTGTTAAAAAACGCTATCAATTTTATATACACCCTTCAAAAAGGGAAGAGAATATGCGAATATTATGTAGGAGGACTTTGAAAGAAAGGAAGCATCGGCAAATGAACAAATGGTTGCAATCGCGAACGTCAGTAAAACGTCTGTATATTATCGCTGGAGGAGCCGCGATGGTTCTTCTCGCTTTCGCGTTCGCCACTCTGTTTATAAAACCTAACAACGTTTCGCCTTCAAACGGACAATCGGCAACCAACACCCCTTTATCCAAAACAGAAAATGCAACCTCTTCTAAAGTTACGGAAACCGGAGTCGTACTCATTCCACTTAATAAAACGCTCGACGAAGCGAAAGCGGAAGGCCTTTATTCGGAGCCAGGCTATACGGTATCTTCCTCTTCGGCAAGCAAAGAACAAAACGAAACGAAAACATCCCAAAAACAAAGAGAAGCGAATGCTTCTTATTCATCTTCGGTAGCCACCTCTTCCGGCGTCACACCCGCTAACCCAGGACAACAGGCCGTAACCGAGGCTTCGGCCGCAGGTCAGGGATTAGATGCGAATACAATAAACCAGCTTCGTAGTTACGGCATCCGCGAAGGGGATTTGGCGAAAATTGACCGCATGGTCGCGGAAGGAATAGACCCGAAAGAGATTGCCCATTCGCTTCGCAAAAACGGGAATCCGAATCTGGCAGCCGTAATGGAACAAGTGCCACGCAAACCAAAAAAGGAAAAAAAATCAAAAGAGGAAGAGAAGGAAAAGAAAGATGTATCTGCCACAGATGACAATAAGCAGGCAGAAAAAAACGATAAGCATGAGGAGCAAGATGATTAATTCTATGTATAAAGAAGCTGACTTCCTTTGTTTGGCAGGTCAGCTTCTTTATACATGATATCCGATTACCATGAAGGAGAAAAAATAGTCCTCCACAAGGAGGACATCAGACAAGGGATAAGAGAACCTTATTGAATAGTGGCAAGGGGTTCAGCACACTTCTAAGTATAATGGATCTACGTAATGTTTACATGTTTCTACAGTTAAATTTATGTTAAAATTTGTTTCGTTTCTGTGTATTAAAATCTCACGATTTTTGAGACGCGGGATTGCCCGCACGTTTTCCTTGCTTTTGCTTATTTTCTTACAAGCAAGGCATGATCCACTTTAATGCACTGATCCATAACAACGGTAATCCCTGCTTCCTGCGCTTTTTTCGCGGCTTCCTCGTTATAAACACCCTGCTGCATCCAGATTACTTTCGGCTTGATTTTAATAGCGTCATCTACCACTGGGCCTACCTCTTCGCTGCGACGAAACACGTTGACGATATCTACCGGCTCCTTGATTTCTGTCAGCGAGCTAACCGCTTTCTCTCCAAGCGATTCTTCAATGGTCGGATTGACCGGAATAATCTTATACCCATTGTTTTGCATCGCCTGAGACACCATGTAGCTCGTCCGCTCCGGTTTGTTAGACAAGCCAACGACAGCAATGGTTTTCGCTTCTTCAAGAATCTTGCGCCGTTCTTCGTTCGATGGGTTCATAAAAGCCATATCTATATCCTCCTTCACTTCTTCTTTCCTTTTACTTTTTCGCTATCCGCCTGTCCAAACCCTTTTTCAATGTGTTTTCCGCCTGTCGACGGATTTGTTTGGTCTAGAAGTATGTTACTGTTATAATAATGACAATACCCACACAAGGAGGAACACATGGGAAAACTGCTTTTCCTCTATAAATTTTTAAGTTCTCCAAGAAGCATAGGTAGTGTAACACCAAGCTCCCGCTTTTTGGCTCGCGCGATGATAAAACCGATTGATTTTGCAAATGCGAAAGCGATCGCTGAACTGGGCGCGGGAACCGGAATTTTTACGGAATATTTGCGTAAAAATAAACGCAATGACTGCAAACTGGTCGTATTTGAAAAAGATGATAACATGAGGAACCGGCTTCAAAACATGTATCCTGACTTATCCTACTACAATAACGCTTCCGATATTTATAACGTAATGTGCAAACTCAAGATTCAAAATTTCGACTATATTTTATCGGGGCTACCGTTCGCCAATTTTCCGCAAGAGTTGCGCGATGCCATTATGGACGGCGTAGAAAAAGCGCTCAAACCTGGCGGCTTATTCATCGCTTTCCAATATTCGCAACAAATGAAACGCCAGCTTCATAAGCGTTTTGAACAGGTAGACATCGATTTTGTACCACTCAATATCCCGCCGGCTTTTGTTTACTGCTGCCGAAAACGGGACAACCTATCCACCAGGCAAGAACAGCAGGTATAAAGCAAAAGCGGAGTAGAACATTATTCTACCCCGCTTTTCATCTACGTATTCAATTACGCGTTCAGCTTTTCTTTTGCCGTGTTTGCCAGTTGAGCAAACGCTTCTTTGTCGTTTACAGCCAGGTCAGCCAGCATTTTGCGATTGACTTCCAGTCCCGCCTCTTTCAGACCATGCATAAAACGGCTATAGGACAAACCATTCATACGAGCTGCCGCATTAATACGAGTAATCCACAGTTTACGGAAGTCACGCTTACGTTGACGGCGATCACGATAAGCGTACAGCAAAGACTTCATGACTTGCGCGTTTGCGGATTTAAATAAACGGTGTTTGGAACCAAAATAACCTTTTGCAAGCTTCAATACTTTTTTGCGGCGTTTGCGCGCCACATTTCCACCTTTTACTCTTGGCATTGATGTTCTCCTCCTACATTTTTCAAATCAAAATTACTTCACGTACGTTAACAGAGAAGCGATACGTTTTTGATCGCCTTTAGAAACGAGCGCACCTTTGCGTAGATTACGCTTACGCTTCGGAGATTTCTTCTCCAAAATATGGCTTGTGAACGCATGGGAACGCTTCAATTTGCCGCTTCCAGTCTTTTTAAAACGCTTGGCAGCACCGCTGTGGGTCTTCATTTTTGGCATCGTACAAATCCTCCAATCAAGAAAAATTACTTGTCGCTTTTTGGCGCCAGAATCATGATCATACTGCGCCCTTCAATCTTAGGCTTGCGCTCTACTGTAGAGATGTGTTCTACTTCTTTCGCAAGCTTTTCCATGACTTGCTGTCCGAGCTCAGCGTGAGTAATCGCACGCCCGCGGAAACGAATCGTGAGCTTCACTTTGTTTCCATTCTCCAGAAACTTTACGGTATTGCGCAGCTTTGTCTGAAAATCATGCTCTTCAATAGTCGGTGACAGACGAACCTCTTTCACGTCAACCACTTTTTGATTTTTACGAGCTTCCTTTTCTTTTTTCTGCTGTTCGTATCTGAACTTACCGTAGTCCATGATACGGCATACCGGCGGCTTCGCATTCGGCGCCATGTTCACCAAGTCAAGATCTTTTTCCTGAGCCAGACGAAGTGCTTCTCGCAAAGAAACGATCCCGATCTGTTGACCATCCGTGTCAATCAAACGAACCTCACGAGCGCGGATTTCCTCATTGACTAAATGCTCTTTGCTAATAGCCTGCCACCTCCAAAAGATTTTGGACCAAAGCAAAAATGCGGACACACTGCGCCCGCATTCTATTCCATAAATATAACCCGATATTATGGATTAAGCATACCTGTCGACAACACCATGTGCATCATGCAGGTGAGAAGCGGGTGCTTCTGCTTTGGATTCCGTTATATTCTTTACACTTCTAGTAGTATAGCGGATGCCGGTTACTCCGTCAAGGCTGTCCCCTTATTTTTGTAATTTTTTCAGAAAGGATAATTTTCCTGAAAAGAAACTTTCTGTTTTCTAACATGTAATATAGAACTATGAATAAAGTTCTATTTATTATAAAATTTATATTAAAAACAAGCAATTAAGGAGGAGAATAACATGTCATATAGAAAAAATTCCTCAACAAAAAATGAATTCATGTTTACTGACATCGCGTCTGTGCAACGAAGTCTACGGAACAAAATGATCGTTGCTGTTATCATAAGTCTGCTCGTCAGCTTTTTTGCCTCCGCCTATCTAAACTCTCTTATTAATCAGTTTATAAATGAACGTATTGAATTATATGTTAATACTTTTATTAGCTTCTTTTCGACAACAATCATCATTGCCTTATTTACGCAATGGTTAGTGATCAACCCACTAAAAAAGGTTGTTATGGCTATTGAACAAGCAGCCCAGGGAGACTTAAATGCAAAGATAGAGTACGAATCGAAAGATGAAATCGGTCAACTATCCAATTCTTTTAATTACATGATGTCTAATCTGCGTACTCTTATCAAAAAAGTAAATGAAACAACAAGCCACGTAACTGCTTCTGCTCAGAAACTTCTTGCTTCATCTGAACATTCTTCCGAAACATTAAACAAAATAACGAGCAATGTGCAAAAAATTTCCGAAAGTGCAGAAACACAAATGCAGGGAATGGAAGAAAACAAGAAAGCGATGAATGAAATCGCTATCGGCATACAACGCATTGCCGAATCGGCTGCAAACGTTTCAGAATCGACTATGCAGGTTCTAATGAAAGCGAAACAGGGAAATGAAATCATAGACGAAACCGTTGCACAAATAAGCTCAATTAACTCATCCGCCCAGGAATCCGCCTCGATTATTGAGACATTAAACCAGCATTCAAAGGAAATCGGAAAAATAGTTGAGGTGATTGGCAATATTGCAAATCAAACAAACCTACTGGCCCTCAATGCGGCAATCGAAGCCGCTCGTGCAGGCGAACACGGAAAAGGATTCGCAGTTGTGGCGGATGAAGTGCGAAAATTAGCCGAACAATCCAAAGAGTCTTCCGAACAAATTTATCATTTAATTGAAACGATACAAAAAACGACGATGCAGGTTGTTGAAAAAATACAAAAGGGAACCCAGGAAGCTCAGCAAGGCACCGCGGTTGTTAATAAAGCCGGTGTCGCATTTCAAGAGATTCTGCAATCTATTCAAAATGTCACCGGGCAAATACAAGACATTTCCGCAGCAACGGAAGAAATATCAGCAAGCACCGAACAATTAACTGCCTCCTTTGAGCAACTTGCTTACATTTCCGAAAACACTGCGCAAAATACTCGCAGTGTTGCTGATTCATCCAAGGAACAGCTTACGTTCTCGGAAAAAATCGTTGCATCGACAAATTCGCTTCATAAAATATCAGATGAATTAAAGAAAGAAATAAACAATTTTACATTATAAAAAATCACATTTGAGATAGTGACATGATTACGTCATACAAATGAAAAGAATGGCGTTCCGTGATTTCAGCGTAAAAAATATGCAAAAAGACCCTGTTTTTACTAAAAACAGGGTCTTTTTGCATCATGAATGACTGGCGTTAATTCTTTTTTCCTGCTAACCTTAATATTTCTTTGTCTCGATTTCGTCAAGAATAAGTTTGATCACTTCATCCACTTTCTTCGCTCCGAGATCGCCTTCACCGCGACGGCGCACGGACAACGTACCGTCCTCTTTCTCCTTATCGCCGATAACAAGCATGAACGGAATTTTGTTCATCTGCGCTTCACGGATTTTGTAACCAATTTTCTCGTTACGGCTATCCACTTCAACGCGGATCCCCTTTTCCGCCATTTTTTCTCTCACTTTTTCCGCGTATTCCATATGCGGCTCAGCGATTGTAATCAACTTCGCCTGTACCGGAGCCAGCCATGTCGGAAACGCGCCTGCGAAATGCTCGGTTAGAATACCGATAAAACGGTCGATCGAACCGTAAATCGCGCGGTGGATAACAACCGGACGATGCTTTGCGTTATCTTCTCCCACATAAGCGAGATCAAATTTCTCCGGCATCTGGAAATCGAGCTGAATCGTCGCGCATTGATGGCTCCGCTTAATCGCATCCTGAATGTGAAAGTCAATTTTCGGACCGTAGAACGCCCCGTCCCCTTCATTAATGCGGTATGGAATTTTTAACTCTTCCAGCACGTTTTGCAGCGAACGCTCCGCAAGCTCCCACAGTTCGTCACTACCCATGGAATCTTCCGGACGGGTAGACAGTTCGACGCTGTACGGGAAGCCGAATACGCCGTAAATCTTATCGACCAATTCAATCACATGCTTAATCTCGGATTCGATCTGATCCGGACGTACGAAAATGTGCGAGTCGTCCTGTGTAAATGTGCGGACACGAATCATTCCGTTCAACGCGCCGGAATATTCGTGGCGGTGCACCTGGCCGAACTCCGCCATTCTCAGCGGCAGGTCGCGATACGAATGAATTTTGTTTTTGAACACAAGCATATGCCCCGGACAATTCATCGGCTTCAACGCAAATTTTGTATTATCCACTTCCGTGAAATACATATTTTCGTGATAATGATCCCAGTGACCGGATTGCTCCCACAGGCGCTGGTTCATAACGAGAGGCGTGCGCACTTCCTGATAGCCGCGCTCAATTTGCAGCTGACGAGCATATTTTTCCAATTCATTGCGAATAATCATTCCGTTCGGCAAGTAGAAGGGCATGCCCGGAGCTTCTTCTGAAAACATGAACAATTCAAGTTCTTTTCCTAGCTTGCGGTGATCGCGCTTTCTGGCTTCCTCAAGGAAGTGCAAATATTCATCAAGATCGGATTTCTTCGCCCAGCATGTGCCATAAATGCGCTGCAGCATCTGACGATCGGAGTCGCCGCGCCAGTATGCACCAGCTACGCTCATTAACTTAAATGCTTTAATTCTTCCGGTAGAAGGTACGTGCGGCCCACGGCACAAATCAAAGAATTCGCCCTGATAATACATCGTGATCTCTGCGTCTTCCGGCAGTTCGGAAATAATCTCAAGTTTCAGGTGATCATTGAGTTTTTTATAGATGCCGATCGCTTCTTCACGGGATACAACGCGACGCTCGATCGGCAGGTTTTCCTTGACAATTTTCTGCATTTCTTTTTCGATTTGCTCAAGCATCTCCGGTGTAATGGTTACATCGGTGTCGATATCGTAGTAAAAACCGTCCTGAATGACCGGACCAATGCCAAGGCGCACTTTGTCGTCGCCAATAATACGTTTAATTGCCTGTGCCATAAGATGCGCACAGCTATGACGCATCACTTCAAGCGCCTCTTCGCTGTCTTCCGTCAAAATCTCCACAGAAGCATCATGTGGAATGACTGCTTTTAAATCAACAATCTTACCATCCACCTTACCAGCAATCGCTTTTTTGCGAAGACTCGGGCTGATGGAAGCAGCGACATCTTCTACAGTTGCGCCGGCTTCGTATTCGCGTTTGGAACCGTCCGGCAGCGTTACTTGCAGTACAGACATAATCACAATTCCTCCTTATAAAAATAAAAAACACGTTCGATCCCCCAAGGGACGAGCGTGTTGTTCTCGTGGTACCACCCTATTTCGGCACGGAGGCTAACATGCACCAACCATGCCCTTCATTTAAAATAACGGAATCGGTCATTCCGGCCTTCCATACTGACACATATGCGCGTTCCGGTCGGCAGCTAAAGGGGGTAGTCCGACAACCTCGTGTTAGAAAGCTCACAGCCTACGACTTTCCTCTCTGAAAACCGGTTGGTTGGGACCGTGTCCTTGTCATTGCTTTTGAGTATAATGTTGTTGTTTTGATTATAGTAATCCTGAAAGTGAAAGTCAAGCCAGCTTATACTTCCTCTTTCCTGATGTTCCATCAAAAAACCTCAAAAAAGATTAAAAAATTTGGAAAATAATATTGATAACGCTTTCAAAAACGTTTATAATAAAAACAACCCCCTTAAATGGGTTGACACCTCCTGGAATTGAATTAATCTCTCCACTCCTACCTTGAACCCATTGATTGTTCAATGGGTCTTTTTTTGTGCGGCCATTTTATTTCATCTTGCTATTGTTGTCTTTCTCGCCATAGTTCGTATCGACAACATGATCCTTGCTATCATACACATAACGGTTTAACAGTGAAAATAGCGTACCATTCCCCCGTTTCGATACGGTCACCCCTTAATCTATAAATCCAAGATAAACAAAAGTTTGATAAAGAATGACTATCCACAACCAAATAATAGAAAACGCTACAACGATTGCTCTGCCTTTCATCCTACCCGTCTTGAGCTGTTTCCATGTCCGAACAAATCCAGGAAACACCATGATTGAAAGTAAAGAATTGAAAATAAGAAGAAAAAGGTAAAGACCGGCACTCAAAATTATCGTCCTTTCTTAAAATTCACGGGAAATTCCTTCTTTCTCCAGAATAACCCCGTCCTTTATATATTCAAAAGAGACACCTGCATGTTGGAGCTTTAATTGATTTTTCAAAAACGCAATTGTTTTATCATACCGTTCATTATCCTTCGCTTCTTTTTTTCGAGGAATGGCAATAATAATCAATGGCTTCGCTGCTACGGTATTATAAGCGGGCATTTTATTTACGTCAATTTCATAATCATATCCTACCCGTTCGTCGTATATTACCCATAAGTGATCTACTTTTCCCCATTCTTTTTCTACAAAAGGAAACAAGTCTTTTTCCAAATCCCTTCCCCATTTACTAGCCACATAGTTATCCTCTAATTGCTTTGTATCCTGATTATAAAAAACAAGAAAAGATAGATTGTTTTCATTAACTGAATACACTTTGGCAGCATAGTCAAAATAGGAGAAATTCCCCATGTTATCATACATCGAATCATATACTTTCATTGGCCTTGTAAATCTTTCTTTTACATAACTTTCGGCTTGTGCCTTAATCTTGGCCATTTCCTTTTCGCTTCCCTTTGTTCCAATTTTAAACGAGATGACTAAACTGACAACCAATAATAAGCAGATGCCAAAACCCCAAGCCAAAACCTTTACCGTTTTATTCATTTTACTCTCCCTCTATGAATTAAAGTTTTTCTTACGAATACTCACGTATTCTTACGACACCCTGATTTTTATAAACGAAGAGACATGAGGTGAAGGCCAAAGATGCTCCTTATAAAAAACAAGAGAGACATTTTTCTTTTCCTATGGTATAACCTTACCAGAGCAGGAAAGAAAATGTCTCATACTGCTATGTATGTGCGCTTCTTTCGTTTACGCATCTATACTGTACAATCAGTCCTGAAAAGCCCTATTTATTGTATTCATTTTTGCTCATTTATAAATACTTACTAGTTCTGCATCACAAAATCGGTTTCTGCCATTTCGCCTTCCTTGAAGACGCGCAAGATTTCATATTTTGTGTTGCGCTGCGCCGGAGTTTTGCCGGCTTCCCGAATCAACTGCAAAATATGGTTCGTGTTTACCTTATACGTACAGGCCGCAGCAGATACTACGTTCTCCTCCATCATCGTCGATCCAAAATCGTTGCAACCATAGGAAAGCGACAACTTGCCCACTTCAGGCCCCATGGTGACCCAAGAAGACTGGAAATTCGGGATATTGTCGATCAGCAAGCGCGTAATTGCCACATTCTTTAAGTATTCTTCGGCCGGAAGCCGCTCTGCTTTCAGATTGGTGTTGTCCGGCTGGAACGTCCAAGAAATAAAAGCGAGGAAGCCAGGCCCACCTTCCGCTTTCATTACATCCTGCGCTTCACGTATACGCAACGAATGCAGCACGCGCTCTTCCATCGACTCACCGAATCCGATAACCATGGTGGCTGTTGTTGACAGACCGACCCGATTAGCGGTTTTCATCACATCGATCCATTCTTTCCAAGAGCCTTTTAGGCGACTGATTTTTTTCCGCGTCCGGTCATCAAGAATTTCCGCACCCGCACCCGGCAAAGAGTCGAGTCCTGCTTCTTTAAGCAAAAGCAACACTTCCTCTACCGGTTTCTTCGATACTTCGGATATTTTTACGATTTCCGCCACAGACAGCGAATGCATGTGAATGCTTGGAAAACGCTTCTTAATGTTGCGCAACAAATTTGTATAATATTCCAAAGGCAAATTCGGGTTGGTTCCTCCCTGCATCAAAATTTCCGTTCCCTGTACATCAACCGTTTCCTGGATTTTCTTAAAAATTTCTTCATCCGGAAGTACATACCCTTCGTCCGATCCTGGCGGACGATAAAAGGCACAAAAACGGCAGTATGTGTCGCACACGTTTGTATAGTTAATGTTGCGCCCGATTACAAATGTTGCAATCGGCTCCGGATGCCACTTCTCCATCACTTTATTAGCATAGTAACCCATTTTTTCGATTTCATCGCTTTCATACAAACGGAGGCCATCTTCCAATTCCAGCCGTTCCCCGGCCAGCGCTCGTTCCAATATTTGGTCAATCGCCACGATTTATCCCTCCAAACGTTACATTCACCCTTTAATGATAACACAATGCCCCCTGCTTGCCTACTGCTCCATCAGGCCACTTCGTTCGTCTTCACTTTTTGTCATTCACTACAAGTAAAAAACTCATGTAAACTGCCCGCTCGTCCTTTTTCCATTGTCTCATCTAGTCTTTCTTTACAGTTATTTACGGATACGGCGATTGATTCCATCCACCTTGTACGCATCCGTATAATAGCGGATCCGTTCCATAATTCGCATCGCTTTTAACTGTTCGACCCCTGCCTTTTGCGAATGTGCAAGGTGCTCCTCCAGTTCATCATACGTATAATTCGACGTATAAAGCACAGGTAAATTTTCGCTTACCCGGTATTGCAAAATCGCGCCTAGGACTTCGTCACGTGCCCAAGGCGAAAGCGTTTCAGCTCCGATATCATCAAGAATAAGTACGGGCACTTCTTTCAGCACCGCGATTTTTTCTTGAACCGTATTATCATTCAGCGCATCTTTAATTTCCCGGAAAAAGTCGGGCGTATACACCATAAGCGAAGCAATGCCGCGCTCAGCCAGCTTTTTGGCAGCCGCACCCATCATGTAGCTCTTGCCGACGCCAAACGGACCGTAGAAATACAGCCCTTTTGTCCCTGGCTTTCCGGGCTCGACCGTTACACAAAAATTCATAACGGCATTGATCGCATCAATTCTCTCTTTATCTCCCTCTATTGAAGCAAAAGAAGCAGCCAAAATTTCCTTCGGGATATGGTGTGTACGAATTAGCTTTTCTCGTTCTTTTTGTTGCCTGTCAAGCATATAAAGCTTACAAGGAGTATGGCGCACTTCAATGGACACCCCGGTCCAGCCAAGTTCCGCCCTGTGGCCCCACAATAGATTCGGACATTTGGCAAGCCCGGGGCAACGGCGGCAATGGCCCGCTTCATCAATAGCCTGCTTGATACGGGAAAGGGATCGCATAATATGAATCGTTTCAATCTCCGGATGCTTTTTTCTCAACTCTATAACTTCCGGCTTTACCGTCACTTCATTGACAATTTCCTCGAATGAATAGCGCCCGTTTACCTTATAAGAAAACAATAGTTTATTCACACGCTGCATATTCTCCTCTCCCTTACTGCTTGCTTTCTCCCAGCGCTTTCAACAGTTCTTCCATTCGTTTTCGCTTTCTTTCATACTCTTCATCTATCATTTCCACCTTGGATGATTTTGCAGTTTTTTCCTCTATCACCTGGTTTTTTTGCCGTTCCAACTGCTCCAGTATGAGCGGCGGAATCTCGTCTTTACGCCGCTTGCTTCGTCCGCCAGAAGAGGCGCGAGTAAACACTTTTTTATCGGCAGAAGCCGCCTTGGCACTTTTCCGTTCTGAATAAAATTGCCGGGCCTGGCGCTGCGCTTCTTGTACAGTTCTAATGTTATTCCGCTTCCAGTGACCGGCGATTTTATAAATGATGTCTTTTGGCAGCTGCCGGTCATATGTCATCATAACGTACTCCAGCAGCACATTCACTACTCCAGGAGGAAGCTGATACTCCTCAAGCAATTCTTCAACGATCTTCTGATCGGCTGGAGCAATCTTGGCTCCTCTCTGATAAAGTCCTATAAGTTGAAAAGGCGAAAGGGAAGATAGGCGCAACGCATGACTTTCCGCCTCCGTCAGCGCCTTTTCTTCCCGCTCTTTCCGTTCTGTCTCCACCGTATCTGAGTGAAACACAATTTCTTCCCGTGACACGATTTTTGGGGCCCGGCCATTCTCCCTGCGGAACCAGTCTTTTACCAGACGGCGTAGCGAAGCGGTATCAATCGTATCATATTCGATGACAGAAGGCTCTTGCAAAAAGCGAGCCATTGTTTCATTATCAATGCCATATAGGAAGGCCAGGCTTTCTAACTCAGCCTTTACTTCTTTCGTAAACAGCCCATCTTTTTTAATCATCTTAGGAAGCGAAGCTTCCAAAAACTCAAAATCAAGGCGAGAGTTCGCGTAATTTAGCCGCGTCGCCGCCATCGGATCAAACAAGGGCAGCGGACTTTCTTCCCTCACGTCTTTAAGGAAATTATACGTCTCAGTGCCCTTTTCTACCGTAATTTCACTCAGGGAAAGATGATAAAACACTTCGTCAAACGCTTTCGTAATCCGTTTTCTCTCCACATTCTCCGGCAAACGATATTCCTCCGGGATCGAGAATTGGCGCCGCAGCTTGCGATAAAATTCTTTACCTACCCGATTCAAAAGCATAATGCTTAACGTGTCGTCACTAAAAAAAATATCCGGCGAATGAGGTGGCTGTAAAATATATTCAAAAATACGCTGTCCGTCCGCCTCAATTTGATATACTTCCAAAAGTCCGATCGCTTCTAATTGATGTCTCGCCTTTACAATGACATTCAATGGAACTGCCATTGTTACCATTAATCTATAATGCAACCCCTGCACAGCCGAAAAATTCGCCAGCGAAAGGTTATAAAGCAATGTCTGGTACAGTGCGACAGGTAGCGCCCCGACCAGCGGTTGGTACAGATGAATCAAATAACTGAGTTCCACATTGCTAATCGGCCGCCTCACCCGGATAAGGTAGGGATCATTCGGGACGGTCTCCTGCCATCTCACCCGTATCACTCCCTATGCCATCAATTTTTTCGTTTTTTATTATAGCATCACCGCCGCTATTCTTCGCAATCTTACACCGCGTGACCGGCTCGTGTTCTATTCTTTTTTCCTGCTGTTACGAATTAATTCTTCAAGTTCCTGGACAAATACATTAATATCTTTAAACTGACGATATACAGAAGCAAATCGCACATATGCCACTTCATCAACATCATAGAGCGCATTCATGACCAATTCCCCAATGTCTTTGCTTTGCACCTCGGATCTGCCACTGTTGCGCAGGTCTCGTTCAATTTTATCGACGATCGACTCCAGTGTTTCTAAGGGAACTGGACGCTTCTCACAGGCCCGGATGATTCCACGTAAAATTTTTTCTCGGCTGAATTCTTCACGGGCGCCATCTTTTTTCACGACTAATAACGGTGTTTCTTCCACGACTTCAAATGTAGTAAAACGCCTTGTGCACTCTTCACACTCACGACGCCGTCGAATCGACTTTCCATCGTTTACCGGGCGCGAATCGAGTACCCTTGTTCCGTTGTGAGCACAATAAGGACAACGCATGTCATCAACCCCACTCCATTGCGTACTTTTCCCTAGTTTGTCCCAGAAAAAAGCTGTAGTCAAGTCCAAAAACATAAGAAAACGAGACAACCCGATATGGATTGTCCCGTCTTTCTATGCCGGAAATACCATTTCAAACCGTAATTACACAGTTACTTCCTGTTTTTTTTTCGCGTAAGCAGCGGCGGACACATGCTTTGTCAGATCAAGCACACGGCAGGAATAGCCCCACTCGTTGTCATACCAAGCCAACACTTTTACTTGTTTATCACCCATTACCATTGTAGAGAGCGCGTCAACAATGGAAGAATTCTCATTGCCGTTAAAATCTACAGATACAAGTGGCTCTTCCGTATAGCCGAGAATTCCTTTCATGCTATCCTCGCTCGCCTCGCGCAGCACGCGATTTACCTCTTCCACCGTTACGCTTTTCTTCACATTTACCACCAGATCGACCACGGATACGTTCGGTGTCGGAACGCGGAGTGCAAAACCGTTCAGCTTGCCTTGCAGCTGCGGCAACACGCGTCCAACCGCCCGAGCAGCGCCTGTTGTCGTCGGGATAATTGCCTGCCCGCACGCACGTGCTCTCCGCAGATCTTTATGCGGATTGTCCAGATTTTTCTGATCATTTGTGTAGGAGTGTACGGTTGTCATCATTCCATATTCGATGCCAAACGCTTCGTCTAACACTTTTGCTACTGGAGCAAGGCAGTTAGTTGTGCAGGAAGCGTTAGAAATGATGTGATGTTTTTCGTAATCGTACATATCTTCGTTAACGCCCATGACAATTGTTACGTCGTCGTCTTTGCCCGGTGCGGTGATAACAACCTTTTTCGCGCCAGCTGTAATATGTTTGCCTGCGCCTTCTTTATCTCGGAACTTGCCTGTCGCTTCAATAACAACTTCGACATCCAATTCTTTCCACGGCAAATTAACCGGATCGCGGTCAGAAACAATTTTCGTAGCCCGACCGTTTACGATAATCATATCATCTTTTACTTCTATATTATCGGAAAGGTTACCGTGAATTGTGTCATACTTAATCATGTGAGCAAGCGTTTCAACAGGGTAGCTCGCGTTGATTGCTACCACTTCAACTTCCGGATCGTTCATCGCTTTACGGAATACCATCCGTCCAATACGTCCAAATCCATTAATGGCAATTCGTGTCGTCATTAATACGTTCTCCTCCCCGGATATGTTCCATACTATTACAAGTATTTATTATAATAAGTATGACACTTTTTTCAATATGCCAACCCAAATTTATTAATTTCTAAATATTCAAACAAAATAAATGCAGCAAAATACAGTCCTGCTTTCTCTGAATAAAACAGAAACTCATTTTGCTGCTTGTCTTACTTCAAAACGCCAAACTCGTCCGCATAAATTTTTTCGTACCGTTGTTTGTAGTATAATGCTCGCTGTACATAATGCCGTGTTTCGCCAAACGGAATTTGTGAAATATGCTCTGGTGTTCCATCCCAGACTCCGCGCTCCATCCATTTTTTAACATTTCCTGGACCAGCATTGTACGCCGCGATCACAGCATACGGGTTATGATTAAACATTTCGTACAAAAATGAAACATACCATGTTCCAAGAAAAATATTTGTATCCGGTTCGTCCAAATAATCGACCGCCATAGGCGACATTTTTGTCTGCCGGATTGCCCACTCCGCGGTCGCAGGCATTACCTGCATTAAGCCAATAGCCCCTTTTTTCGATACGCGGTTCTTATCAAATTTGGATTCCACTTGAATAATCGCCATAATTAGATACGGATCTACCTCAAACTGCCGCGCCGATTTACGGATTTCCTCTTTGTAATATACAGGGTACATCGCTTTCCAGATAACAGGCGCGTCCAACAGCAGAAAAACCACCAGAAGACATAGGAAAAATAATGCATGTTTTCGATTCAATCGTTTCATCCTCAACCCCTTCACTACAATCGTACTTTATCGTTTCGCGCCTTTATCTGACGAAAGCAGCTGTTCCATCAGTTCATCCACCTGTTCCTCTGTTTCCTTTAACGTGCCGCTATTGTCAATTACATAATCCGCGCGGAGCTTTTTCTCTTCTACTGGCATCTGTGACGCAATGCGACGCCGCGCCTCTTCCGCGCTGAATCCATTGCGCTTTATCAGCCGTTCCAACTGCTGTTCGGGTGTGCAATAGACAACGATTACCTTTTCCACCATATATTCGAGCTTTGATTCATAAAGAAGCGGAATGTCTAATACAATAAGTGACACGCCCTCTTCCTGCGCTTCCTGCGTCAGCTGACGCATACGCTGCCGTACCGCCGGATGTACAATGTCATTTAAAGCAAGCCGCGCTTTTTCATCGGCAAACACGATCGAACCTAATTTAACCCGGTCAATCTCTTCACTGTCAAGCAGAATCCCTCGTCCAAATCGCTCGACAATAAGAGACCAGGCCTTTTCACCTGGTCGAACGACTTCACGCGCAATAATATCCGCATCGATAATACGGGCATCGCGCTCGGCCAGCATCCGGGATATCGTGCTTTTACCGCAAGCGATGCCGCCTGTTAATCCAACAATCATGTCCTTTCAACTCGCTCTCAAATCATTTTAAAAAAACCGCACATAATCAGCAGCACCCCTGGCAGATACGTCATCCGCTTCATCCAATCCGCTTCCGAGTAGATAAATCCAAGCTTTAAACCGGTCAAAATAAACAAACAGTTACTTACTCCGATTAGCAGCGCCGTTACCCAAGGTTCATATCCAATAAGCGCCGCGCCGATCCCCGCGCCAAATGCGTCTAAAGAAAGAGCAAGCCCCAGAAACATGGCTTCCACTCCAGAAATTGTCCCGGAACGGTCAATATCCGCTTCAATAGGTCTTTTCAAAATTTGTATAACAAGACCGAGCGACTTGATTTCAAAAGCAACTAGCGAACGAGGTTCCTGGATCTGTCGTTCTTGTTCCATTTCCCCTTGTTCTTCGCGCGCTTGCTGGTGCTTCACATTATATATTGTCCATAGCCCGATGCCAATTAAAATCAAGCCGCCAACATACTGTGTGGCAATGGGCGATAAAAAATAGGTCAACCACTTGCCCAGATACATAGAAACGAGAATGACCAGTGCCGAGCATGCGGTAATAATAAGAACGGAACGCACCGGAATTTTAATGCGGCGCATTCCGTACGTAACCCCGACACCAAAACCGTCAAGGCTGACCGCAAAAGCCAGCACCAGGAGTGAAAAAATGTGCAGCACCTTATTTCCTCCTTCCCATCCATTATTCTTCGTGCGCTTTATTTTGCATGGGCACCTGTTACAGTATATGAGAAGGAAAGAAAGGGGTGCCTCTTAATTGCGTGGCTGGCAATTCGGGCAAATATGTGTGCCACGGCCCCCGACAACAAATTTTTCGATCAGGGTGCCACATACGAAGCAAGGTTCTCCCGTACGCCCGTATGCTTTTAACGTGTGCTGGAAACGGCCCGCTTCTCCCTGTCCATTTACATATGACTTAATGGACGAGCCGCCTAATGAAATGGATTTCTGCAAAATTTGTACAATGCTCACATGCAGTTTCTCCCATTGATCATCCGTTAGTTCGTCCGGGGTTTTCTCTGGATGGATCCCGGCCTGAAACAGCGCCTCATCAACATAAATATTCCCCAAACCAACGATAATTTCCTGGTTTAACAATAAAGGCTTTATTTTTGTTTTTCTCCGCTCAAGCCTTTCTTTCAAAACAGCTGCGGAAAATGCTTCATCCAGCGGCTCCGGTCCCAGCTTATGAAGAGGAGGACCAGCCATTTCCTGTCCTTTCGGGAACAAGTGCATTGTCCCGAAAGTACGCACATCTTTATACCGCAGTTCCGTTTCGTCCGTAAACCGGAAAATGACGTGCGTATGCTTTTCTACTTCATCTCCTGTCCGATAGAGACCGTAACGCCCCTCCATACGCAGGTGAGACACCAGCACATAATCATCCAGACAAAAAAGCAAAAACTTTCCGCGCCGACCGATTTCCCGGATTGTCTGCCCTTTCAGCAACTCAACAAACTGCATGACATCATCCGGTGCTTTAATTAAGCGCGGCAGACCCACAATAACATCGGCAACTGTTTTGCCGATGACCAGCTTGCTTAGCGTGCGCCTGATCGTTTCCACTTCTGGCAATTCTGGCATTCAGTTTCTCTCCTTTGCTTATCGCTTTCTCTACATTTACTTCTACTTCGCTTCGTACCAGTTTATTCCATAATTCACATCCACTTTCAGCGGAACATCCAGCGGTAGTGCATTTTCCATCACATCCGGTACAAGCCTGCACATCGTTTCAAGTTCGTGCTCTGGCACTTCAAAAATTAATTCATCATGCACCTGCAAAAGCATGCGGCTCGCCAGCTTCTCGTCTTCCATCCGCCGCGCCACATTCACCATCGCCAGTTTAATAATATCAGCCGCCGTCCCTTGAATCGGCGTGTTCATTGCCGTACGCTCGGCAAAGCTACGCTGGTTAAAGTTACTGCTATTAATATCAGGCAAATACCGGCGGCGATTCAACATCGTTGTTACGTACCCATTTTTCCTTGCCTCAACGACAATATTGTCCATATAACGCTTAACTCCCTGAAAGACGGAGAAATAACGTTCGATAAATTCAGCCGCTTGTTTTCGCGTGATATGCAAGTTTTGCGATAAACCGTAATCGCTGATCCCGTACACAATACCAAAATTAACCGCCTTTGCCTGACGGCGCATAAGCGATGTCACTTCGTCTTCTTCTACCCCAAATACATCCATCGCGGTGCGGGTATGAATATCCATATCTTTGCGGAACGCATCAATTAAATTTTCATCCTGCGAAATGTGTGCTAAAATGCGCAATTCAATCTGTGAATAGTCGGCGGCAAGAATATACCAGCCCGGCTCAGACGGCACAAATGCCTGCCGAATTTTTCTTCCTTCTTCCAGGCGGATTGGAATGTTCTGCAGATTTGGCTCCGTGCTGCTTAGACGTCCGGTCGCCGTAACCGCCTGATTAAATGATGTATGAATTTTACCTGTTTCTTCATGAATTTCCTTCTTTAACCCTTCAATGTACGTTGACTGTAATTTACCCAGCTGGCGGAATTCAAGAATAAGCGGCACAATTTCATGGGCTCCCTCCAACTTCTCAAGCACATCGGCGCTCGTTGAATAACCGGTCTTCGTCTTTTTGATCACAGGCAGTTGCAATTTTTCAAATAAAATCTCACCCAACTGTTTCGGCGAATTAATATTAAATTCCGTGCCGGCAAGGCGATGAATTTCCTTAGTAAGCCCTTCAAGCTTCTCCTTAAGCTCCACACCCATTTCATCGAGCCGTTCTTTATCCACACGTACGCCGCGTTTCTCCATTGCGCCGAGCACGGCCGCAAGCGGCAATTCTAAATCATACAACAGATCTGTAAGCCCTTCTTCTCTCAAAGTACTGTTCATTCTATCATAAAGACGATAGATGGTATCCGCTTTGCGCACAATGTGCGGCCCTAGAACCGATATGTCCGGTACGGAGCGTTTGGCTCCTTTTCCATATATCGTCTCGTCAGAGGCCAGCTTGATGCCGTATCTTTCCGCCACATCACACAATTGATGATTCGTCTCCGATGGATTGCTTAAATAAGAAGCAAGCAATACATCAAAGCTGATCCCTTCCAGCGAAATGCCCTTCCATGCAAGCGCCACCTGACTGCGCTTAGCATCATATATCCATTTCCTCTGTTCTGGGTCAGCCATCCACTCCACAAGCGCTGGCCATTTGACCTGCCCAAACGGCACATACAGCCGTACATCTTCGCTCACCAGGCTAACGCCATGAATCGGAGCTCCATGGTAATTTTCTGCGTCCACTTCTACCATGACCGCCATAGGCGACGTTAGTTTGTCCGCCCACTTATCCCTGTTCTCTTCTGTAATCGTCACAAATTCGATCTCTTTCTCTTCCTGTTGCAACAAAGCGTCCGCTTCCGCTGAATCAAAGCCCAGACGCTCCAGCAGGGATTTAAAAGCGAACCGCTCCAGTACCGGCACAACCTTTTCCCGTTCATACGGCTTATATTTAAGCTCATCGAGCGAAAGTGCAATCGGCGCATCACGAAGAATTGTGGCTAACTGTTTGCTCATGCGCGCATCATCCGCATGTGCCTCGATTTTCTCCTGCAACTTTTTACCTTTTACTTCAGAAACGTGCTCAAGAACGCCTTCCACCGTCTTGAATTCATGCAGTAATTTAAGCGCTGTTTTCTCGCCAACCCCCGGAATGCCAGGAATGTTGTCAGAGGTGTCACCCATCAGTCCTTTTAAATCAACAATCTGCGCAGGCGTCAGACCATACTTCTCATCAATCTCAGCCGGAGAATACCTTTCCACTTCGCTAATACCTTTGCGTGTCAAGGCGACATGCGTTTTATCTGAGACGAGTTGCAGCATATCCTTGTCTCCAGATACGATCAGCGTCTCAAAGCCGTTTGCTTCCGCCCGCGCGGATATCGTTCCGATGATATCATCTGCTTCGTACCCGTTCAGCTCGTAATGCTTGACGCCAAAAGCTTCGAGCAATTCTTTCAACAGCGGAAACTGCGCGGACAGCTCACTCGGCGTTTTTAGACGTTTGCCTTTATAATCTTTATATTCTTCCGTCCGGAATGTAACCTTGCCCGCGTCAAACGCTACCAGCAAATGTGTCGGTTTCTCCTCTTCCATCATGCGCAACAGCATAGTGGTAAATCCGTACACCGCATTTGTATACAAACCCTCTTCTGTCGTCAGAAGAGGAAGTGCGTAAAAAGCCCGGTTGGCAATGCTGTTGCCGTCAATAATCATTAATTTCTCGTTCATTTCCATTCCACGCCCTATTCTTTAGCGAAATAAGCATATACGCTTCCATCATACCATAGAGTTTGAAGACAAAACAAAACGCTGTCCATAAAAAGGACAGCGCCAGACTACCTGTAACATGGATTTTTACTTTTGAACATTCAGGAACGGAATGGCTCCACCGGTAGTGCTTGGCAGCTTACCGTCCCACTTCTCAATCGCTTGAATTTGTGCCTCGATTTCGCGCAATTTTACGAGTTCAGGCGTTACGTTTTCCTTCTGTAGGCGAAGTGCTTCGGCGTTCGCCTGCGCCTTGGTAATGGTTTGCTCTTTCTCAATCTTCACCCGTTCAAGATCCAATTTCGCCTTCAGTGCTTGCTGTTCCGCGATTTGTTTCTGCTCAATCGCGCGATTATACTCATCGCTAAATTTAAATTCAGTAATATTTACTTCGTCAAGTGCCATATGATATGTGCTTAGCTTTTTAGCAAGCAACTCCTTTACCTGCTGGCTAACTTCCGAACGCTTGGAAATAAGCTGTTCGGCCGTATAGCGGGCCGCGACCGCTTTGAGTGCCTCTCCGATGGCCGGATCAACGATTCTCGCTTTATAATCTATACCAACATTTTGATACAATTTGTTAACGGACGCTGGATCAATGTGAAAGTTTACCGCCATCTGCGTTGTCACAACCTGCAAATCCTTTGAAGCGGCAGACGCTTTGCTTTCTGCTTTCTGTACACGAACTTCTATCGGCATTACTTCCTGAATAAACGGAACTTTGAAATGAAGCCCTTCATCAAATACTTTCGGTTGCACAGCGCCCAATTGCACAACAATTCCCCTGTGTCCAGGCGGAACGACCGTAAACGATTCAAACGCTAAAATAACAAGAATAATAACAGGGATAAGAAATTTTAGAATTTTTCCCACTTTAAAGTTTTCACTTCCCATTTGTACAACTTTTTTTTCGCTCACGCTGCTTCCTCCTCGTATCTTTTTCTCATTATGTAATACGGTTCGCCTAGCCTCAAAGTTTCTTTTTTCAATATTGTCAAAAATAATCATTTTCTTTACCATAAATAAGGAATCTATAATAAATTCATAATATGTATAAATAGGAGATGCTATGAACAAACAACCGATTTTTTCACCTTATCTAGCTCTTGTCATCGCAACCATCGCGGTTTCCACTTCCGCCATCTTCGTAAAACTTACGGATGCGCCTGCGGGCGTTATCGCCACATATAGGCTGTTATTTACCGTGCTTTTTATGCTTCCGTTCGTGTTATGGAAGCATGCCCATGAAATAAAGAACATATGCGCCCGCGATTGGGTTTTCTCTGCGATAGCTGGGGTATTTCTTGCGCTTCACTTTATTCTCTGGTTTGAATCGCTAAACTACACGTCAGTGGCCAGTTCGGTCGTGCTTGTGACCCTACAGCCGCTGTTTTCATTTGTAGGGGCTTATTTCTTTTTTAAAGAACGCGTCTCCTTAGAGGGAATAATCGGCTGTCTGCTGGCTGTAGCCGGAAGCGTATATATCGGCTGGAGCGATTTCCGCATCGGCGGCACGGCGCTGCTCGGTGACATTCTCGCTCTTCTCGGCGCGGCAACTGTCACGGGATACTGGCTATTCGGACAAAGCGTTCGTAAACGCCTCTCCCTTATGATGTATACGTTTGTCGTATATACAATTAGCACTTCTGTATTACTGGCATACGATTTATCACTCGGCTTCGCTTTGTATCCTTATCCAGGAAAAGATTGGCTTGTTTTTATCGGGCTTGCCGTTTTTCCGACTTTGCTTGGACATACGGTTTTTAATTGGGCGATTAAGTGGTTAAGCGTAAATACCATCTCCGTAGCTATTCTCGGGGAACCGATCGGGGCCGCTATTCTCGCTTATTTTATTCTTGGCGAAAAAATAACAGCCGCCCAACTTATCGGAACAGCTGTGATTATTAGTGGCATCTATTTGTTTATGCGTTACAATCAGCCCACAGCCCGCTAGCCTAAAAATTTTGGCGGCTGATATTTTGGAAGAATAACTGTAAATGTCGTCCCTTTCCCTTCTTGGCTTTCCACATGAATCGTGCCATGATGCGATTCTACCAGATGTTTAACAATGGCAAGTCCAAGTCCGGTGCCTCCGGATTCGCGTGAGCGTGCTTTGTCCACACGGTAAAAACGCTCGAAAATGCGCGGGAGATGTTCGGACGGAATGCCGATCCCGGTATCAGCAACGATCATTTCCACGCTTTTGTCTTCACGCTCACACAATGTAATGGTTACCTCCCCGTTTTCAGGTGTATAGGTAATGGCATTGCTTACCAAATTCAGAACAATTTGCTGGAGGCGGTCACGATCCGCTTCCAGTGTAATGTTTTCTTCCGTAGGAAGATAAATGGCGATGTTTTTGGCACGTGCTTCTTCCCGCACAATTCGTACGGTTTCTTTAATTAACTTACTAAAGTTAAGTTCTTCTATTTTCAATAGCATTTTTTTCTGTTCGATTTTCGATAAATCAAGAATATCGGTAATCAGGCGATTAAGACGATCGCTTTCCTCATTAATAATCGTAAGAAAAGAGCGGCTGATATCCGGATCTTCCAACGCACCATCCAAAAGCGTTTCAGTGAATCCCTTAATGGAAGTAATCGGCGTTTTTAATTCGTGAGAGACATTGGCAACGAATTCGCTCCGCATTTTTTCCAAACGGCGGATTGCGGTAATATCGTGCAGAAGCACAATCACTCCCTTGATTTCGCCTTCTTCATTCGTATACGCTCCCAGATTGACGTCAATAATATGCTCCTCAGGATAGTAAACATGAATTTCTTCACGTATTTTCTCTCCGGTTTCCAGGCAACGGTCAATCAGTTGGCTTAAGCCTGAATTCTTACCGACTTCGGTATGGATATGGCCAAGAAAATCTTTCGCGTTATAGCCCAGCAATTGCTCCGCAGCCGTGTTCATCATCGCAATGCGGCGCGTATCACTAATCAACATCATTCCGCTGAACATATTGTTCAGAATACTCTCCAGCCGTTTCTCATTCTCCCGAATAGCTGACATCTGTTGCTCAAGGCTGACCGCCATGAAATTAATCGCCTGGGCCAGCTGCCCAATCTCCCCTTTGGCGTTCGTGCGAATACGGTTTTTAAACTCCTTGCGCGTAATACATCGAGCCACCCGGGTGATTTCTTCAATCGGTTGGGTAATGCTTTTCGTAATGCGCGTGCTGATGAAACCAAACAGCAAAAGCGTGAACACAAGCACACCGCCGAGACTCATCCACAGTTTTTTCACGGTTTCCTGTACACGTGTCACTTTAATAGACGCGCGTACAATTCCTTTAATATCCTGCCCTTGTTTCAGCGGCACAGCGACATACATCATATCATAATGAAGCGTCGCGCTATACCTTACAGCCTGTCCCACACCTGTTTCCAGCGCTTTGCGAACTTCTGGCCGATTGGCATGGTTCGGCAGCGTTGCCGGATCATGCTCCGTATCAGCCAATACATCTCCCTGCCGATCAAGCACTGTAATGCGTGCTCCAATATCATCAGCAAACCGCTTCATGCGTTGTTGCAAGAGATCAGTTCTGGTCATCAAACCAGCATACTGCACATCATCAGCGATAATACGCGCTTCTGTCGCAAGACGTTCTTCCAACACGTCAATGTACAGAGACTGCAACATTTTCGCAAAATAAATGCCAAGGATAAGCAAAAGAGCACCAATAATTATAAGAAAAACAAAGTTAAGGCGAATTCGGAATTTCTGCATGCTATCCCTCTAGTTTATAACCAAGGCCGCGCACCGTTTTGATATATTTCGGCTGTCTTGTATCTTCTTCAATTTTTTCCCGCAGATGGCTGATGTGCACATCAACAATCCGCGAATCGCCAACAAAGTCATAATTCCAAACGGCGTTCAATAATTGATCCCTCGTCATAACACGCCCCGGATGACTGGCCATATACTGCAAGAGCTCAAATTCTTTCGGTGTTAACTCCAGACGTTTGCCGTCAAAGAAAACTTCGTACTTCTCTGGATAAATCACCAGCTTTCCAATCGTAATCGTTTGCTCTTGCTGCCCTGCCCCGCTTTCCTGCTCCTGATGTCCACTGCGACGTAAAATCGCTTTTACGCGCGCAACGACTTCGCGCGGGCTGAATGGCTTGGTCATATAATCATCCGCGCCGAGTTCAAGACCAAGAATTTTATCAAATTCTTCATCTTTGGCAGTCAACATCAAAATCGGCGTATTCATTTTTTCCATCCTTAGCGTTTTACACACTTCCATGCCATCCATCCCCGGCAGCATAATATCGAGAATAATTAAGTCAGGATTTTCTGCTTCCGCCATTTTTACCGCTGTCGGACCGTCTCCGGCTTTTATTACTGCAAAACCTGCTTTTTGAAGGTTAAATTCTAACAATGTTACAATTGATTGTTCATCATCTACTACAAGTATTTTCTTCACTCTTAGCACCCTTATTTCTTAAATTTTTGGATTTCAGCTTTCGCCTGCTGAATCAAATCATTTGACTCTTTTAACAACTGCTCCGCTTTTTGTTCGAATTGCTTGTCCTGCAAATCATAAAACGTAAATAATTCGCTATGCGCTTCTATCTTTTTGTTAATTCCCTTTAATAGCGTTTCTTTAGCCAGCTCCATTTCCTTCGGAACAGGCGAGTTAAACAAGTCATCATGCATGGATTGAAGGGTTGTGCGACCCTGATCAACCGCATTCATGACTTTTGTCCGCTTCATACCTTTGGACGCCTCATTCCGTACATCTTCCAGCACTTTTCCGGAGTTGTCCAAAGCTTCAAAAGCAGCATCTGACTTTTTTAAAAATTGACTCTGATAATAAGCCAGATCTTCCTGGCTGGTTGCACACCCACCAAGTACCAACAATACGACCACAAAAATAGCCAAAATCAATCTTTTGTTTGGCATAACTATATCCCTCCAAAGTTATCATACCTTATCGAAAAAATAAGAAGCAAGAAGAGCTTTCTCCTCATCCGGCATAACCATTTGAACGCAGCACACTTTTTCTGCCTGAAACCTGGAAGAAGGCGAATGGCAGGCCAGCCGCAGTTGTTCTTCACGCAAGGCGCGCTCTTTCTCCAAATCCTGAATCCGCTTTTGAAGTTCACAATCACTTGAAGAGGCTTTTCCAAACACCTGTTTTTTCATTCTTTATAAACTTTATAAATATGAAAATCATATCCTGCAATAAGTTGAACAGAAAATCCATGTGAGAGGTGAAAAGAGTGAAATACGACGACTACTTAGCAATTGTTGACGTATGACAAACGATGTCTCTTGCTTTTTAGCTATTTCATTTATGTGGTAATCCCTGTCATTTAGCAGGGAATTTATATACATCTGGCTTAATGTTTCGACATGTGTATGGTAGCAAGAGGGTAAGAAAAGGAGAGAGGAAAGGCTACGATGGGCCCTGCCTATAGCCTGAAAAAAGGGAATAACAAGCCATCTGCCGCTGTTTTTCGCACAGGGCATGTCCCCTTTTCTTCTCTTTCGCTTCTTTCACCACTTGTTTTTTGAAATCAATCGAATACTTTCTTCT
>JAAROH010007704.1_pt1 | contig 49330 bp, 51 predicted proteins | sample 7248631 | NCBI WGS metagenome assembly JAAROH01 (sample SAMN09772309, study PRJNA484901) | compost metagenome | isolation source: Vermicomposting unit | place: India | reverse complement strand
CATGACATTTTATCAGAATAAATTCAATATGACATTATCATAGAATAACTACACATTTTATTAATTATTAGTTGCATAATTAGAATAATAATGTTATAATTCTATGGATAAATCCTTGTTCTATTTTCAAAAATAGAACCGCTAAGTCCAAAAGGAGGTGAAAAACATGAGAAAATATGAAGCAATGTTAATATTGGTACCCAACTTAGAAGAGGAAGCGAGAAATCAACTGTTGGATAGGTTTAAGGGGATTATAGAAAAGGATGGTACTATAACAAATATTGATGAATGGGGAACTAGAAAGCTTGCCTATGAAATCAACAAGTACAAAGAAGGGTATTACGTTGTTATGAACTTTGAAACTAACCAAGATGTAGTTAAGGAGTTAGACAGAGTAAGCAGAATTTCCGACAGTGTAATGAGATACATGATCATTAAGGAAGATGAATAGTGTATAGTTCAAGGTGGTGTTTTATTTGAATATTGTTATGTTAATCGGAAGGCTTACTAGAGACCCAGAGTTAAGGTACATTGCAAGTACGGGGACTCCAGTAGCTACATTTACCCTAGCAGTAGATAGGGAACTTTCTAGGGAAAAGAAACTAGAAATGGAATCAAAAGGTCAACCAACAGCTGATTTCATCAATATCGTTGTCTGGGGCAGGCAAGCGGAAAACTGTGCAAATTATCTCCGAAAAGGAAAACTAGCAGCAGTCAATGGAAGACTTCAGTCTAGATCCTATGAGGGCAGAGATGGAATAAGAAGGTATGTAACTGAGGTCGTGGCATCTCGAGTTGAGTTTTTAGAATGGTCAAATAGAGAGGACGCCACCTTCGGATCTGAATTTTCTGATGAAGATTTAGATTTTCCAGGTATAGATGGAGATATAGATGGATTTGGGCCTGCAGACGATGATAACATTCCATTCTAAGAAGGAGGGTAGCAAGGTGCAAAAGAAGTTTAAATCCAAGAAGAAAGTTTGCAATTTTTGTATTGATAGCGTTGAACATATAGATTATAAGGATATAAATATCCTAAAGAAATATATAACAGAAAAAGGGAAAATTCTTCCTAGAAGAATAACTGGAAATTGCGCTAAACACCAAAGACAGCTAACAAAAGCCATAAAACGAGCAAGACAGGTAGCGCTTCTACCTTATACAACAGATTAAAAGAGAGGAATAACCTCTCTTTTTTATTTGACATATAATGTTGTACTCTTGTATTATTTTAATAAGACTAAGTTTATTAAGGGTGAAATTATGGAAGAAAAAAGAGATATGGATATAATAAGAAACATGAGGGCTATTGAATGGTTAAAAAGCGAATTATTGTCCAATATCGCTTATCTATATGAGGTATTGGCTAAAGGCGAAGAGGATACAAAGGATAATTTGAAGGATATAGTTTCAAATATAGTCTTAACCGCCTTACTATTGAGCAGAAGATTGGGGTTAAGCTATGAAGATGTGTTTTCAAGCCTAGGGGATAATGTAAGGGCAAATATAATACAGCAGCATAAGATAGAAAAATGGTATGGCGATTTATCGGAACTATTGGAGCTGATGAGAACAAAGTAAGTTAGGGGTGGAAAATTGAATTTAGAATTCAAGAACAAAAATTCGGAGATAATTATCGTATTGCTAATTTCCACAATACTGGCCTTATTTGGATTGTACTATTTCCAGTTTATTATCTTTTTATATCCTTTATTGTTTATAATATTAGGTGTAAGACATGGATTAAAATATACCTTGATTGGTCTATTGGCATCTGCAGCTTTAATCAGCTTGATAATAGATGTAGTATTGGGTGTACTGATGTTTATAGCTTTTATGCCCTTAACCGTTACATTAATAAATATGATAGTAAAAAGGAAAAATCCCGTTGAAACGTTGATATATTCAACTATTACCTTTTTAGGTTCAGTACTACTCATAATTTTTTTGGTTAATATAAATGGTGTTAGCATAATCGGTCAATTGAAGATGAACATCACCCAGGCTATAAATAACCAATTAAAGGTATTGGAGCAACTTAATCTAACCAAGGAGCAGATGGCGGAAATAAAAAATCTACATAAAAACTATCTTGAAATAGTTTTAGCTATGATTCCTTCAGTTATAATGATATTCTCACTGGTGGTTTCATACTTAAACTATTTGCTATCCACTTTGTTTTTGAGAAAGCTAGGGTATGCAGTAGTTTTTGTACCCAAATTTTCCAACTTCAAGTTGCCCAGAAATATCTTTTTTGGCTTGGGAATTATGTTTTTTGCCACTTTTTTACTAGCTCGGTATAATCTATTTAATTCTTCTGAAGTGATTGTAAACCTCATTGTGCTTACCCTTTTTATATTCTTTATTCAAGGAATATCAGTTATAGATTATAAATTAAAAAATAAGAATATAAGGACTGTTTGGAGAATATTTATATTGTTACTTATTTTAGAGATGATACCTATAGCTGGATTCTTAATCATCATATTGGGACTTTTTGATGCTATATTTGATTTTAGAAAGTTCACAAGTTCCAATTAGATCCTATTGGGAGGATAATAATGAAAGGAAATTATATGCTGAATTTAAAAGATGGAAAAGTATATCTCATATTCATAGGAATTCTCATAGCAATTATTGCCTATTATCAACCTGTTATAGCTGTGTTGTTGGCTTTAGTGTTTGTTTACTTAATATATCAATATGTGCTTACTATTAGAGATAGAGAGAGGGAATGGACAAGATATCTGGAAACATTAACGGAAGAATTTGATTCTGTTACTAAACATGCAGTGTTCAATATGCCTTTCCCTTTGGTCATGTTGAATTCAGATTATACCATATCCTGGTATAATACCAGATTCTATGATATGCTTGGCCAGGAAAATATATTGAATGAGAAGATCGACACCCTTCTACCCAATATAGATATAGGAAAGCTTTCAAAGGATAATAAAAAGGGCTATATATATGCAAAATGCAAAGATGACCACTATAAAGTATATTTCAATATAGTTGAAAACAAGAAATCAATGGTGAAAAAAGGCAATACCATAATCCTGTATTGGGTAAAAGATACGGATTATATAAACCTGTTTAAAAATTATATAGGCGAAAAGATGGTGGTTTGCTTAGCCTATATTGATAACTACGATGAGGTAAGAAGCAATACTCCAGAGACCAATAGACCTCTAGTATTTGCAGAGATTGATAATATAATAAATTCGTTTGCATCCACCTACAATGGATTTGTAAGAAAGTATGAAAATGATAAATATATAATTGTCTTTGAAAACAAATATCTTAAGGAGATTGAAAACAAAAAATTCGATATACTGGACCAGATAAGAGAAATCGACAAAGGCAACAAGATATCCATAACTCTTAGTATGGGTATTGGCGTAAATGGCAAAAATCCAAATGAAAATCATGAATTTGCTAAAGCAGCAATTGATATTGCTCTAGGTAGAGGTGGAGACCAAGCGGTAATAAAAGAAGATCACAATTTGAGATTCTATGGAGGTAAGACTCAAGCTATAGAGAAGAGGAATAGAGTAAAGGCAAGGGTTATTGCCCATGCATTGATGCAGTTAATTGACCAATCTGAAAAAGTGTTTGTAATGGGCCATAGAAATGCTGATATGGATTCCTTTGGTGCTTCCATAGGGATAGTAAGTGCTGCTAGGATGAGAGGCAAAAAAGGGTATATAGTATTGAACAGCATAACACCTGCAATCAAAAATATTTATAACAGGCTATTAAAGGAAGAGCCTGATTACTTAAATTACATTATAATGCCTGAAGAAGCAGAAGAAATGATTGATGAATCTTCCCTTATGGTTGTTGTAGACAACCATAAGCCTAGCTTTACGGAAGCTCCAAAGCTATTAGAGTTGACCAATAAAGTAGTGCTAATAGACCACCATAGAAGAGGTGCTGAATTTATAAAGGATCCTATTTTAACTTATCTAGAACCTTATGCTTCATCCACCTGTGAACTGGTAACAGAGATATTGTACTACATGGAAGATAAGCTTCAGCTATCTCCTTTTGAAGCCGATGCGCTTCTTGCAGGAATAACGGTGGATACTAAAAACTTTACTTTCCAAACAGGAGTTAGAACCTTTGAAGCTGCTTCTATTTTAAGAAGGGCAGGAGCTGATACTTCAAGCGTAAAACAGCTATTTAAAGATGATTATGATATATTCGTTAAAAAGGCTGAAATTGTAAGGAATTCAAAGATCCTCTACAATAGAGTTGTCATTGGAAGGCTGGAGATGGATTCTGAGGATTCTGTGCTAATTGCTGCCCAGTGTGCCAATGATTTATTGAATATCAGTGGTATAGAAGCTTCCTTTGTATTGACTTATTCTGGAGGTAAAGTGCACATAAGCGGCAGGTCCTTAGGCAGTATATCAGTTCAGTTAATATTAGAAAGATTAGGTGGTGGAGGCCACCTTACAAGTGCCGCAACCCAAATATCGGGCCATACTATGGAAGAAGTAGAGAAAATGTTAATTGATGCAATAGATGATTACTTAAAGGAAGGTGAGAAGAAATGAAGGTAATTCTACTAAAGGATGTTAAAGGTTTGGGAAAAGAAGGAGAATTGGTAAACGCTAAAGATGGATATGCAAGAAACTTTCTGATTCCAAGGAAGTTAGCAGTGGAAGCAACAGATGCTAATTTAAAAAAATGGGAAGAAGATATGGCAAGGAAGAGGCAGAAGCAGCAGGAAGAATATGAAAGGGCATTAAAGTTAAAGGAAAAAATTGAAGGTGTATCCATAGAGATAAAAAGCAAAGCAGGAGAAGGTGGCAAGCTATTTGGCTCCATAACTTCCAAAGATATTGCGGAAGCATTGAAGAAGCAGCATAAGATAGATGTTGATAAGAAGAAGATTGACATGAAGAACAATATTAAGACTTTGGGTACAACTACTGTAGAAATTAAGGTGTATCCAGAAATTACAGCTACTTTAAAAGTTAATGTAGTGGAAGAATAAGGGGTGATTTAAATAGAAGAGATAGCTTTGGGAAGAATTCCCCCACATAGTCTTGAAGCAGAGCAATCTGTGCTTGGTGCAATGATAATAGATAAAGAGGCAATTTATACAGCAGTAGAATGGCTTCGACCTGAAGACTTTTATAAGGAAGCCAATAAGGAGATATTCGAAGCAATATTAAGCTTGTTCAATAGAAGCGAGCCAGTGGATATAATAACCCTTTCTGAAGAGTTAAAAAAGAGAGGTACTTTGGAGAATGTAGGAGGAGTTTCCTATTTAACTGATCTGTCAGGTGGCGTTGCAACCACTTCAAATGTGAAGTACTATTGTGAAATAGTAAAGGAAAAATCCACATTAAGAAGGCTCATCAAAACCTGTGATGAGATAATAACCAAAAGCTACGAAAGCAGCCAAGATGTTAACAGCATCATAGAAGAAGCAGAAAAGGGCATATTTGATATAACCCAGGGCAGAAATAAGGAAAGCTTCCATCCTATAAACAAGGTATTGTTGGACAGCTTTTCTAAGATAGAGGAATTGGCAGCTAATCAAGGAGAGCTTACAGGCCTTACTACTGGATTTATAGATATTGATAACAAGCTATCTGGTTTGCAGAAATCAGATCTTATACTATTAGCAGCGAGGCCTTCCATGGGAAAAACTGCCTTAGGAATAAATATTGCCACTAATGCAGCTATTAAGGCTGGAGCAAGTGTAGCCATTTTTTCCTTGGAGATGTCTAAGGAACAGCTAGTTAATAGGATGTTAAGCTCAGTAGCCCATGTAGACTTACAGAAGATAATAAGCGGAAGGCTAAATGAAGATGAATGGATTAGGATTATCGAGGCCATGGCTCCCCTATCTAAAGCAAAGGTGTTCATTGACGATACCCCAGGTATATCCTTGATGGAAATGAAAGCCAAGTGCAGAAAGCTCAAAATGGAAAAAGGGCTAGATCTGGTGTTAATAGATTATCTACAGCTTATGCAACTTGATAGCAAATATGAAAACAGGCAGCAGGAGATCTCTGCCATATCCAGAGGTCTTAAAGGATTGGCTAAAGAAATGGACTGCCCAGTGTTGGCCCTATCCCAGCTTTCTCGTGCACCAGAATTGCGTGCTGATCATAGACCTATACTTTCCGACCTAAGGGAATCTGGTGCTATAGAGCAGGATGCGGACGTGGTAATGTTCCTATACAGAGATGAGTACTATCATGAAGACTCAGAAAAAAAGAACATAGGAGAAGTAATAATAGCAAAACACAGAAATGGTCCAACAGGAACAGTAGAGCTAGTTTGGAAAAAAGAATTCACTAAGTTCTTGAACAAGGAGAACATCAGAGTGTAGATTAATTATGCTATTGGAAAAGACAATTAGATATTAAGGGGATATATACTTCGAAGATGGCTTCCTTCTTCGAAGTATTCTTTAATTACTTTATGGAGGCGGGAAGCTTATGGAACTAAAAGGGAATAGGATCAAAATTACTCCTATAAAACTAGAGGATGTATATAGCATCAAAAATTGGGGAATTCATGAAAATCCACTACTAGCAGATTATAATTTGTGCCATCTAAGCGATAGACAGTTGGAAGAGTGGTATTATTATAAGACTAATAGATCTAACCAAAGATATTTCAGCGTCTTTAATGAAGAAAACAGGATGATTGGATACTTTGGAATTAAAAACATAAGAAAAATACTTAAGGATGCTTTATTGGGAATAGTGTTTGACCCAAACTATGTGAATCAAGGATATGGGACAGAGACCTTAATGACTTTTCTGGACTATTATTTTAATGTGCTTAAGATGAGGAAATTGTATCTGGAGGTTACCAAGTACAATAAAAGAGCATTAAGATGTTATCAAAAAAACGGATTTAAAATAGTGGGAGAATATTTATATGAATTCTTTGACCAGAATATAGATACAAACAATCCATATTTTATGGAAGAGCAATCTTCTTTTGTAATAAAAAAGGGGAAGATATATAATTATATATATAAAATGGAAATAGATAGAAAAGCTTATTTAAAAGAGAGGGATATAATTGAAAAAACAAAGGCAAAAAATCAAGTTGGGTCAACTGTTAAATAGCTTGTCCTTTGCTTTAGATATAGCGGAGAATAGATATTTTAATCACTCAAGAAGAACGGCATATATAGCTTATTCCATAGCCAAGGAAATGGGATTGAAAAAAGGGGACGTAACAAATATATATTTTGCATCCCTTATTCACGACATAGGTATGGCTGGATATATGTCAAAGTATACTGTAATGGATATCCATACCAATCCAGCTTTACGAAAAGAACATTGCTCCTATGGATATAAAATACTTGAAGACCTTCCAATAGACTACAGGATTAAAGAATCTATATTATACCATCATGAACAATGGAATGGATTAGGACCTTTTAGGCTAAAGGCTGATGAAATTCCCTTAGCTTCTCAAATAATACATATTGCTGATTACTTTGAAGTCTATTATCTTAGGTTAGCAGAATCCAAGGGGAAAATTGAAGAGTTTGGTGACGTGGATTCTATTGAAAAATGGCTTCATGAAAGTAGGGATACCTTTTTTAAAGGAGAAATTTGTGATGCCCTATTGTCATTGGTAGAAAAAGAGAAATTTTGGTTTGATTTGACCTTTAGAAATATTGGACAAATTTTGGATCTCATTGAGCCAGATAAGAACGTATATTTAGACTTTGGAGATTTTTATAAGATATCAGAGGCCTTTTCTAAGCTTATAGACTATAAAAGCAAGTTCACCTATGAGCACTCTAAAGGGATTTCCAATATAACTCATGGTTTTGCTGCTTTTCTTGGATATGATCCTTTGATGGTTGATAAGCTTTCCATTGCGGCTAATCTACATGATATTGGCAAGCTGGTAGTTCCTTTGTCCATACTTGAAAAGCCAGATAAACTTTCACAGTCAGAATTTCAAATTATTAAATCCCACCCTTATTATACAAAGCTAATATTAAAGCAGATTGATGGCATTGAGGATATTGCAGAATGGGCTGGTAATCATCATGAAAGGCTAAATGGGAAGGGATATCCTGAAAAACTTACAGAGGTTCAAATAACAAGGGAAGATCAAATAATAGCAATTGCAGATATTTATCAAGCTCTGACAGAAGATAGGCCCTATAGAAAGGGACATGACTGCTCAACTGCTATTGGGATAATGAAGGATATGGCAAATAGAGGAGAAATATCAGGAGAAATGCTAAATGACTTTAAACATTATATATCCTATTCAGAGGTGTTACTATGAACTTTATTTTAGAGACTACAGATATAGATCTAGGAGATACGCCTATAGAGAACATATTCATAAACGATTATATGCCTATGGCTAATGGTACCTATGTAAAAGTGTACCTATTAGGATATAAATATGCTTATGATAGGGACAATAATATATCTGTTGATAATGAGACTATAGCCAAGAATCTAAATATGCCTCTTACAGAGGTATTAGAAGCATGGGATTTTTGGGAGAAAAAGGGAATAATACAGAAAATATATGAGGATGAAAACGATAAGTTCAATTACAAGGTTAAGTTTTTGAGCTTGAAGCAGCTATACATAAAGAACAACTACAGGCCAGTTAACGTTCAGGACAATTTAACTAATAGCACCTATACTTCCACAGTAGATGACCTGGTAGAAGCTAATCGCAATCCAGCTATAAACAACATGTTTAAAAATATAGATTACATTATGAGGAGGCCTTTGGTGCCTAATGAGAAAAACAAGATATTAGAGTGGATGTTAAATTACAACATGAATCCAGATATTATCGAAAAGGCATTTTTCTATAGCGTAGAAATAAAAGGAAAAAAGAAATTAAGCTATGTTGAAGGGATAATTAGAAATTGGTATGATGAAGGTATAACCAATGTGGAAGCTTTACAGGAATACTTAAAGACTAATAATGAGAAGTACTACAGATATGAGAGAATAATGAAATATTTAGGACAAGGGAACAGGAATCCTACTGAAAGCGAGATGAAGGTTATAGACAAGTGGTTTGAGGAGTACAATTTTTCCATGGAGTTGGTTCTAAAGGGATGCGAGAACTCTAGAAAGACTTCAAATCCAAGCATCAACTACATTGATGGTATCCTGACTAAATGGTATGAAAAGGGAATTAGAAGCGTGGAGGAGATAGAGATAAAGGATAAGCCTCCTGAAAGAAAGCAGGAAAGAAAAACCTCATCTACAACAAGAAAGGCTGTTCCCAATAGATTCCACAATTTTGAACAGAGAACCTCAAAATATACTGCAGAGGAGCTAGAGGATATTGCAAGGAGAAAAAGAGAGCAGTACTATTTTAGCAATAAAGGAGAAGTAAGTGATGTATAGCGAAATATTAAGGGATATTTTGAAGGAGTACGAAAAGAAAAGGGATAGAGCCATCTACGAACAGAAGTTGAGAGTAAAACTCATCCATGAAAAGGTGCCAGAGATAAAGAGGATAGACGAAGAGATAACCAAAACAGGCCTTCTAATATCCAAAGCTATAATTCAAGATCCAGAAAACTATGAGGATAAGGTAAGTGAAGTAAAAAAGAAATTAGAAAAGCTTAAAATGGAAAAAGCTTATCTGCTTACTGATAACAATATACCAACCGATTATTTGGATATTAAGTATGAATGTACAAAATGCAATGATACAGGCTTTTTGCCCAATGGAGAACAGTGCAGCTGCCTTAAACAAGCTCTCATAAATAGAGCCTATAGCATGTCCAATCTAAAGGATATATTGGAAAAGCAAAACTTTGATACTTTTGATATAAACATATTTCCTGACGAGAAATTTGAAGATGAGCCCATAACCCCAAGAGAGAATATGATGTATATTTTAAGCATATGCGAAGGATTTGTAGCCAATTTTGATGAGAACAATGAAGAAAACCTACTATTTTATGGAACTACAGGCCTAGGTAAAACTTTTATGTGCAGCTGTATTGCCAAAGCCTTATTGGATAAAGGCAAAATAGTCATATATCAGACTGCCTTTAAAATACTAGAGATAATTGAGAAAAGGAAATTCAGCAATACCTCAGATAGATTCCATGATAAGGAGTACGATTTGCTTTTTGATGCAGATCTGTTGATCATAGATGATTTAGGAACAGAGCTTTCCAATACCTTTACCAATGCTGAAATATTTAATATAGTAAATACCAGGATATTGGATGGAAAAAAGACCATAATATCAACCAATCTATCCCCTAAGGAGATATCCGATAGCTATTCAGATAGGGTCTTTTCAAGGGTGTTTGAGAAATTTATTCCTTTAAAGTTCTTTGGACCTGACTTAAGATGGGAAATAAAGTAAAGCGTATACATTGAGAGGAGAATTCATATGAGGGCTTGGGAGAGAAGAGAGAAGATACTTGACGAACTCAAAAATAGCAATAGCCCTATAAAAGGAACTGAACTTGCTCAAAAGTACAACGTAACTAGGCAGGTAATAGTTCAGGATGTTGCCCTTTTAAGAGCTAGGGGAGAAAATGTTTTGGCTACACCTCAAGGGTATATAATTCCCAAAGTGAGTGAAGATAATAGGATAGTAAAGAAGATAGTTTGTAAGCATACAGGATATGATGAAATAGAAGAAGAGCTTATGACAATAATAGATTTAGGGGGAAGGATTATAGATGTAATAGTTGAACATCCTCTATATGGAGAGATTAAAGGCTCCCTTGAAATAAGCTCTCGATTGGACTTAGAAGAGTTTATATCCAGCTTAAGAAAAACCAATGCAGAACCTTTATCATCCCTAACGGAAGGAATTCACATTCATACTATAGAAACTAGGGACGAAGAATCCTTTAGAAGAATAAAGAAAGCCCTTAAGTATAAAGGATATTTGATAGATGAAGATTAAATAATTTATTGATATTTTAGGAAAACTGTGGTATACTAACTAGTAAAATTTCACATCAACGCGATGAAGGGACCAAGTAGATAATAAGACCTTTTTCAGAGAGCCAATGGTTGGTGGAAATTGGCAAGGCTTATTATTGAATCCAGCCTGGAGCTAATGCCTTTGATGAGTGAACCGTAAGGTTAAGTAGGGTGGCAACGCGGGATTAACTCTCGTCCCTAAAGTTTAGGGATCGAGAGTTTTTTTAATGAAGATGAAAATTACATAGTGGATTAAAAAGAGTCTATTAATATCAATTCCCATATAAAATAAATACATAGATAGGAGGGGTGAGTATGCTTGATATTAAGCGCATAAGGAGCAATCCAGATCAAGTTAAGGAAGCTTTAAGAAAAAGACAGGGGGACTATCCCATCGATAAAGTATTAGAAATTGATAAGCAAAGAAGAAGCCTTATCACTGAAATGGAGCAGATGAAGGCTAAACAGAATCAAGTATCTAAGGAAATTCCTAGACTAAAGAAGGAAGGCAAAGACGTATCTGATGTACTAGAAGAGATGAGAAAGCTATCAGATGCTGTAAAGGAACTAGAAAATCAGGTCAAAGAATTGGATAATCAAATAAGGGATGAACTATTAGCAATCCCCAATATTCCTCATGAGTCAGTGGTGGAGGGCAAGTCTGATGAGGATAATGTGGAAGTAAGAAAATGGGGAGAGCCTACTAAATTCAGCTTTGAACCAAAGGCTCACTGGGACTTAGGAATGGAGTTGGGAATACTTGACTTTGAAAGGGCATCCAAGTTAGCTGGAACAAGATTTTCACTTTTTAAAGGAAAAGGAGCAATGCTTGAAAGAGCATTGATAAACTTCATGATAGACCTTCATGTTAATCAGCATGGATATACTGAAATGCTTCCTCCATTCATGGTTAACAGAGCATGTATGATAGGTACTGGACAGCTTCCTAAATTCGAAGAGGATATGTTCCACTTGCCAAGTAAAGACTTTTTCTTAGTACCAACTGCAGAAGTACCACTTACAAACTACTATAAAGATGAGATATTAGACGAAGATATGCTGCCTATATACCTGACAGCTTATACTCCATGTTTCAGACAGGAAGCAGGATCTGCTGGAAGGGATACAAGGGGGCTTATAAGAAACCATCAATTTGATAAGGTAGAAATGGTTAAATTCTCTAAACCAGAAACTTCCTATGATGAACTAGAAAGCCTTACTAACAATGCAGAAGAAGTTCTTAAAAAACTTGGCCTTCCCTATAGGGTAGTCATGTTGTGTACTGGAGATTTAGGCTTCTCTGCATCAAAAACTTATGATGTGGAAGTATGGATGCCAAGCTACGGTAGATATGTGGAAATATCTTCTTGCAGTAATTTTGAGGACTATCAAGCTAGGCGTGCTAATATAAGGTTTAGGAGAAAGGATTCTAAGAAGGTAGAGTATGTCCATACTTTGAATGGCTCAGGTTTAGCCGTTGGAAGAACCTTTGCTGCAATATTGGAAAACTATCAACAAGAAGACGGTTCCATCATAATTCCTGAGGCATTAAGACCTTATATGGGTGGATTAGAGAGAATAACTAAATAATTTTAATTTAGGCTAACCTATGGTTAGCCCTTGTTTTTTGCTACTCTATTTTGCTCATTATTCTCAAGAATAAAAGCCCTTATCTTAAACATATAATATTAAGAAAAAAGGCTTTAGGAGGCTTGAAATTGACAAAGAGAAATAGACATATAGTACTCATATTAATTATATTGTTGCTTACTGCTTGCATTAAGGCTAGCGTATATTCCACCCTTGTTGTAGATGATTTCAACGGTATTGATTTAGAGGAAATCAACAGATATGAGATGGATGTGCTTTTTAACCCTGATAATAAAACCTACCAAGTTAATCAAGAAGTCCTCTATGTAAATAATTCTAAGGCTAAACTGTCAAAGGTATACTTTCATCTATATCCAAATGCCTATAAAAAGCTAGAAACAGCACCTATACTATTTCAACGAGAAGTACTATCTAAGGGATATGCACCTGGATACATAGAGATTGAAGAAATAAAAGTAGATGATAAACTAGTGGATTTTTCAATAGAAGGGGAAGGAGAAACTATTTTAAAAATAGATCTGCCGAAAATACTAAATCCAGGCGATAAAATTAAAATTTATTTGAAATATATGGGGAAACTACCAAAGAACATAGATAGGTTTGGATATGGGGATGATGTGTTCAATTTTGGGAATTGGTATCCTATTGCTTGTGTTTATGATGATACAGGATGGAATCTAGATCCCTATTATAGTTTGGGGGATCCCTTTTATAGCGATATAGCAAATTATGATGTAAAGATAACTGTTCCTAAAGATATGGTAGTAGCTGCAAGTGGCAATATTGTAAAAGAAACAATAAATAGAGGCAAAAAGACCTACATAATAGAAGGAAGGCTTATAAGGGATTTTGCTTGGGTTGCTAGCTTTGATTTTGTAGTTGAGGAGGTAGAAGCTGATAATACGGTAATAAAGCTGTATGCATTAGAAGATGACCCTAATATGGCAAGTTTTGCATTAGAAGTTGGAAAAAAATCCATGGAAGTGTTCAACAGCTTATTTGGCGACTATCCTTATGGAATATATTCTATAGTCATGACCGAATTTCCTACAGGCATGGAATATCCAGGTATAGTATTTATAAATAGGGAATACTATAATGAAAATTCTAAAGACGACTTAGAACAAGTAATAGTACACGAAACAGCTCATCAGTGGTGGTATGGAGTAGTGGGTAATGACCAAATAGATGAAGCCTGGTTGGATGAATCATTGGCCACCTATTCAGAAATAATATATATATACCATGTGTATGGTGAGGAACAAGCGGAAAATTACTATCAGTATCACTGCCAAATGCCTTATGAATACGCTACATATTACTTAGATTTGAATGCAGGCATAAAAAAATCCCTAGACCAATTCAACGGATGGGATGATTATGGGTTTTTAGTCTATACAAAAGGGGCAGTATTTTTAAACAGCATAAAAGAGGATTTTGGAATGGAAACCTTGTGTGACATATTGAGCAGCTATTATAAAACCTATAGATTTCATAACACTTCTACAGAGGATTTTATTAAAATTTGTGAAAAGGTAACATCTACATCTTTTCAGGAAAGGGCAAATGAGTGGATTTACCATCAATAAAAAGGAGGGGGTTAACCCCTCCATTTGTTTTCATTCTAAACTAGTATTTGCGTCCAAAACCGCCAAATAGAATTACTAATAGTAGGAAAAAGAACAATAGGCTAGTATCATCGTCTCTTCCTAGAATTCCTCCATTCATATTTATACCTCCTTTTTTAATAGTGAAACTTTGTCTACTACATTATATAGAGTAGGAGATGTAAAGGTTCCTCTTTTAACACATGTACTAAAAAATGAAAATTATATTTGACATATATTTTATGAAGAGTATAATTAATTCTGATGGAGGTTGATAAAAAATGGATGAGATTATTAGGGAAATAATAAATATTGACAAGGATACCCTGAATATGAAAAAAAAGTATGAAGAATCAATAAAGGAGAAGGAAAACGAGCTGAAAAAGACGCTGGCAGATTTGGAGAAAAGCTATAAAGTAGAAAATGCTAAAGTTGAAAGGATAAATAATGAAGATATAGCTGTGGAACTGAATAATTTAGAGGATACTTATACAGAAAATATGCATAATATTGACAAAACCTATAAGCAGTTAAAGGAACAATTAGTTGAAAATATTTGGAAGGATTTATTTTAAGTAAAGAAGGTATTGATATGAGCAGACAAAATTTCCCTGCAATAAATACAAAAACAAGAGTTTTAAAGTCCAGATTATTAAAGGATCAGGACTACATCAATTTAATGCAAATGGAAGATGTAGAAGAACAGGTAAATTATCTAAAAAATAATACAGTCTATGGAGAAGTATTAGAAGACATAGATGATTTCAATTGGGATATTCAACAGATTGAGATACATTTAAAAAGGTATCTTATATATCAAATGGAAAAGATTATCAAATATTTTACAAGGGAATATAAGGAATTTTATCAAACATTGTTACTTAGGTATGAGATTGAAGATTTAAAGCAGTATCTGAGAGCTTTAGAGAGGAAAGAAGAAGTACCTAAAGCAGCATGTTTTTTTTTCAAGCATTCTACCTTTGACTGTAATAAATTATCAAAAATTACAAATATAGGTGAATTTATTGATGGCCTAAAAGGGACAATCTACTATGATATTTTAGCTCCTTATAAAGAGGAAGAGGATCCAAGGACAACTTTCTATATGGAGATGAACCTGGATAGATTATACTTCAATCGACTAAAGGTTAAATCTCAAAAGCTTAATAAAGATGACAGAAAGGCCTTTGAACAAATTTTAGGTGAAAATGTAGACTTGTTGAATATAGAGTGGATCTACAGAGGAATTAAATTCTATAACCTATTACCGGAAGAATTGATAAACTACGTTCTTCCCCATGGATTGGAATTTAAGTATAAAGATCTGAAGAAGATGTGCTATTCAGATATTGATACATTAAAAGAAATTGTACTAAATAGCAAATACAGCTTCTTGTTTGACACTAAAAAAGACGTAGAACTATTTATGGAAAGGAGAATTGAAAGGTATCTTTATTTCAAATTTAAAAAGCTATTCAGGAACGGGCATATGAACATATTGATTACCATTGCTTATTTCCACCTGTTGGAATTTGAAATAAGGGATATTATTTCCATGTTGGAAGCTAAAAGATATGGCTTTACTTTAGAAGATACAATTAATTATCTGGTAAAGAAAGTTGAAGGAAGTGATTAATATGGCTGTTGAAAAGATGGTTATGATGAACATAATTGGAGATGTTTCTAAGGTAGATAGTGTTTTAAAGGATATAGCATTATCCGAAATGGTGGATTTAGTTTCTGCCATGAAAGAAATTGAAGAAAATAATTTTTTAATAAACATAAATCACGAGAATTTAGAGAGAGTGATAGATTTAAATGACATTAAGACCTTCAATAAGGATAATAGCTATAGACAGTTAATGCAAAAAGCAGAGGAAATAAAAAAGGCTTTCAATGTGGATATTCAAGAAATCTCTTTAGATGAATTATCTCTTGATAAGGATTATATAAGTGCCAAGATCAATGAGATATATGAACAAGTTACAAATCATAGTGAAAAGATTAAACAGCTTCAAGGAAAATTAGAAGAAATAAATAAATTCGAAAGGAGCTTCACTATACCTGAAAGCTTCTCCATTTCCATAGATGAATTAAGGAGTTTAAATTACTTTGAATACAAGTTTGGATTGTTATCAAAAGAGGATAGAATTAGGCTTAAGAAGAATTACGAAAATATTTTGGCTGCTATTCTCCATGTGGGAACTAATAAAGATGGAGAAGTATATTTAATAATTTATCCTAATTTAATAAAAGAAAAGATGAAGAGGATATTGAGGTCTGTGAACTTTAAAGAAATAGTTATCCCAGAAACTTATACAGGAACTATAACTGAAATAAAGGATCAGCTGGAAAATGAAAAACAAGGATTGATAAAGGAAATTGATCATTGGGAAAGGTCCTTGGAACAGCTAAAGGAAAAGTATAGACATGAATTTTTGACCATATTGAATCAATTGACTATTAAAGAAAGAATTGAAGAGTTTAAGAGCAATCTGGCCAGGTCCAATAAGTTTTTCTATTTGTCAGGCTGGATATCCGAAAACGACAAGGACCAAATCAAAAATATGCTTAATAAATACGATAAGTTGTTGATTACTTTTAATGATGAAGCAGATGTTAAGCCTCCAACAAAGCTTAAAAACAACTGGTTATTTAAGCCTTTTGAAGTGCTGCTTAATATGTATGGTGTTCCAGCCCACGATGAATTGGATCCAACCCCATTTTTAAGTATTTCCTATATGTTGTTGTTTGGAGCCATGTTTGGGGACTTAGGTCAAGGCTTTATTATTCTACTGGCAGGGCTATTGCTCAGCAAGAAGAATAAATTGTTTGGAGGATTGCTTGAGAGGTTAGGATTTAGTTCAATGATATTTGGCCTTCTCTATGGAGAAGTATTTGGAATTGAGGAGCTAATACCAGCTTTAGTTATTAAGCCCTTTGAAGAGATAAATACTGTATTAGTGGCAGCTATAGCAGTTGGTGTAGTACTGATTTTAATCGCTTATATACTCGGCATGGTTAACAGCTTTAAGAGAAGGGATATTGAAGAAGGGCTATTTGGTAAAGAAGGACTTGCTGGTTTTATATTCTATATATGCTTATTGGCTCTTGTTGGAGGAAATCTTATTGGAAGGACTATAATTCCAACTGGTGTTGGCATAGCTTTGATAATTTTAAGTGTAGTTGGAATGGTACTTAAAGAACCTTTGACAAATCTAATTACTGGAAAAAGGCCTTTACATGGGGAAGATGTCGCCGGATACTATGTGCAATCGGTATTCTCTCTTATTGAGGTAGTGCTAAGCATGTTAAGCGGTACTATATCCTTCATAAGAGTAGGGGCATTCACATTAACCCATGTGGGCTTATTTATAGCATTTAAAACAATAGGGGAGATGATAGGCACAAATACAGGTAATGTTATCGTATTGATAATAGGAAATATAGTTGTTATTGGCCTAGAAGGGCTAATAGTATTCATTCAAGGATTAAGATTGCAATATTACGAGCTATTTAGCCGATATTATAAGGGCGATGGCAAAGAATTTAAACCTATAAGTTTAAAATAAAAAGCATTAATTACAAAGAACAAAATTGGGAGGAATGTAAAATGACATTTATATTGATTTCTACAACTTTATTAGTTTTATTAACAATTGGAACTGGATTTTTCATGGTTTATAAGGATATTCAAGGCAATAGAATGAGGCTTAAGAGGATTTTAAGAACCAACTTGTTCATATTTTTACCTTTACTAATTGCTTCTGTAATCATATTGGTACCAGATGCTATAAATGCACAAAATGAAGTTTCAACTACAGCTTCACCATCAGGCCTTGGATTCTTATCTGCCGCTTTGGCAACAGGTATAGCTACACTAGGTGCTGGTTATGCAGTAGCAGTTGTTGGTTCAGCTGCCTTAGGTGCTGTTTCCGAAGAACCAGGTCTATTAGGTAAAACTTTAATATTTGTTGGTTTGGCTGAAGGTATTGCAATTTACGGGCTTATAGTTTCCATATTGATAATAGGAAGGTTATAATATGAAGTCTTATTTGATAAGTGACAATAAGGATACCATTATTGGATTGAGGCTTGCAGGAATTCAAGGAGTTTTAGCAAAGAACCCAGAAGAGATGAAGGAGTATTTTTCAAAGGCTGTTGAGGATGAGAATATAGGAATTATCATAATTACCGAAACAATACTTGAAGCAATAAAAGAGGAGGTTTTAGATCTTAAGAAAAGCGGCAGCTCAAAGCTTGTTGTCACAATACCAAATAGAACTGGTTTAAGAGATAAGGATTTTATCATGAGATACATTAAAGAGTCCATTGGCTTAAAGGTTTAGGTGGTGATTCAATGATAACTATAAACGATAAATTGGATATATTTCGCAAGCTCATATATGAAGAGGAAGAGGAAAAGTATAAAAAAGCTTTAAAGGATTTAGATGAAAAGGCAAGGCATTTAATTGAGAACAAAAAATTAGAAATTGAAAAGAAAAAAGAGGAAATGGCAAAAAAAGAAGCCATATTAGAGGAAACACAGAAAAACAGGATTATATCAGAAAGACGTCAGGAGCTTAATTCAAAACTTCTATTAAAGAGAAAGGAAATCCTTGAGGATTTAATAGCTTCATTGAAAGAAAAAGCTATTAACTTTACCCTTACTGATGAATATAAAGATGCTGTAATTAAGAGTATTTCTGAAGTGCTCTTAAAAATAGATGATAGGGATTTAATTATCACTATTACCGAAGAAGATCGAAAAAAGCTTGAAAGCTCCATTTTCAACTTAGCAAAGGTAAACAATAAAAATATTTCCATATCCACTGTGCCAAAATCTAAGATAATTGGTGGATTTATAATATCTGATAAAGAGAAAACCTATAATATAGACAATAGCTATAAAACAATAATTGAAGAAAACAGGTACGAAATAGGCAAGAGGCTTTATAAAGCCCTTGAAGAAGCAGGTGATTTGCAATGGAAAATATAAAGGGCAAGGTAGCAATGATAAATGGACCAGTTATAGTTGGAGAGAATATGACTGGCTTTAAGATGAGGGAAATGGTATTAGTAGGCCATAAAAAGCTAATAGGAGAGATCATTTCCATAGATGGAGATTTGGGAACTATTCAGGTTTATGAAGAAACAGAAGGGCTAACAGTAGGAGAGGATATAATCTCTACAGGCAAACCCCTCTCCTTAAAGTTGGGGCCTGGATTGTTAGGAAATATGTTTGATGGCATTGAGAGGCCATTAAACAGGATAAGGGATGAATATGGAACTTTTATTCCAGAAGGCATAGGCCTTATATCCCTTGATGAAGAAAAACTATGGGATGTAAAGTTAAATATAAAACCAGGAGATTATGTGAAGGAAGGCCAAGTATTCGGAAGCGTACAGGAGACTCCTTTAATTGAGCACAAGCTATTGGTCCCCATAGGAGTAAAGGGAAAAGCTATTAAGGTCGAAGAAGATGGCAAGTACAATATCAACCACACTTTAGTTGAAGTTGAAGATGAGTTGGGAAATATACACCAGCTTAAAATGTATCAGGAATGGCCTGTAAGATTGCCTAGGCCAGTAAACAGAAGGCTTCCTATTGAGAAAATATTGATAACAGGCCAAAGAGTCCTTGATATATTCTTCCCCATTGCTAAAGGTGGGACAGCAGCCATACCTGGAGGATTTGGAACTGGAAAGACAATGCTTCAACATCAATTGGCAAAATGGTCAGATGCAGACATCATCATATATGTAGGCTGTGGCGAGAGAGGAAACGAGATGACAGAAGTTTTGGAGGATTTCCCAAAGCTAATAGACCCAAAGACCAACAGGCCTTTAATGGAAAGAACAGTTCTTATTGCCAATACTTCAAACATGCCTGTTGCTGCAAGGGAAGCAAGCATATATACAGGGATTACCATGGCAGAATACTATAGGGATATGGGCTATAACGTAGCAATAATGGCGGATTCCACATCCCGTTGGGCAGAGGCTTTAAGGGAAATTTCCGGTAGGCTTGAGGAAATGCCTGCAGAAGAAGGATATCCTGCATACTTGCAATCAAGGCTTGCCCAGTTTTATGAAAGGGCTGGTTATGTAAAAACCCTATCAGGAGAAGAAGGATCAGTAACCATCATTGGAGCTGTTTCACCAGCTGGAGGAGATTTCTCCGAGCCTGTTACAGAGAATACAAGAAGGCTTGTTAATGTATTCTTAGGATTAGATAGGGAACTAGCTTATTCTAGACACTATCCATCTATAAATTGGTTAAACAGCTACAGCGGATATGCAGATAAGCTGAAGGATTATTATGAAGCTGTAATCCATGAAGATGTCAGCTCTTTGAGGACTAAGATGTTGAAATTGCTATTTGAAGAAAGCAAATTGCAGGATGTAGTTGCTTTAGTAGGAGAAGATGTTCTTCCTGACGAACAGAGGTTGATATTGGAGATTGCCAGAGTTATCAAAGTAGGATTTTTACAACAAAATGCATTCCATAAGGAAGATACCTACGTTCCATTGAAAAAGCAAGTAGAGATGCTTAAGACTATAGATTTATTGTATGAAAGAGGATTAAGAGCCATAAAGAAAAAGATACCAATTTCTAAAGTTAGAGATGGAGAACTCTACGACAAAGTAATGAAAATGAAGTATACAGTGCCTAATGACAGATTAGATGAAATAGAGGAATTAAAGGATCTCATAAACGAATTTTATGATGAATTGGAATCTTATTATTCAAGCTAACGGGTGATCATATGAAAAAAGAGTATTTAAAATTGGATAAAGTGGAAGGAGCTTTAATAGAGCTATCAGATGTTCATGAAATAAAATACGGAGAAGTGGTAGAAGTAGAGAATAACCTAGGAGAAAAGATATTAGGTAAAGTAATAAAGGTGGATAAAAATAAAGCTGTAGTACAGATATTTGGTACAACATTGGGAATTTCCATTAACAATACCAAAGTTAGCTTTAAAGGTAAACCCTTTGAAATACCGCTATCCAAGGACATATTAGGTCGTGTATTTAATGGAGTAGGTATGCCCATCGATGGCGGTGGAGACATATACTCAGATAGATTTTATAATGTAAACGGAAGGCCAATAAATCCTGTATCCAGAGAGTATCCAAGGGATTATATACAAACAGGTATATCTGCCATTGACGCGTTGACCACCTTGATTAGGGGGCAAAAGCTTCCTATTTTCTCAGGAGCAGGGCTACCTCATAATGAGCTGGCTGCTCAGATAGTAAGGCAGGCCAAAATCAAAAGTCGCGGCGAGGAATCAGACAATTTCTCAATAGTCTTTGCTGCAATTGGAGTAAAACGTGATGAAGCCTTTTACTTTACCGAAGAGTTCAGAAAAGCTGGGGTTCAAGATAGGGTAGTAATGTATTTAAATTATGCTGACGACCCAATTATGGAGAGAATAATAGCTCCTAGATGTGCTTTAACAGCAGCAGAATATTTAGCCTTTGAGGAAAATCATCACGTATTAGTCATAATGACAGATATAACAAGCTATTGTGAAGCCCTAAGAGAGATTTCTTCATTAAGGGAAGAAGTTCCAAGCAGAAAGGGTTATCCCGGTTATCTTTATTCAGATTTAGCTAGCTTGTATGAAAGGGCAGGAATGGTTAAGGATGCAGAAGGCTCTGTTACCCTAATACCAATATTAACCATGCCTAACGATGATATAACCCATCCAATACCAGACCTAACAGGATATATAACTGAAGGGCAGATAGTACTATCAAGGGACTTATATCAAAAGGGCATATATCCTCCAATTGACGTGTTGCCATCCCTATCAAGGCTTATGAAGGATGGAATTGGGGAAGGATATACAAGAGAAGACCATCCAGATGTGGCTAATCAATTGTTTTCAGCATATTCAAAAGTACAGGATATTAGAGCTTTAGCCCAAATAGTAGGAGAGGACGACCTGTCTGATAAGGACAAAAAATATTTGGAATTTGGCAATGCCTTTGAAGAAAGATTTTTATCCCAGGAGGTAAATGAAAGCAGGGATATATTGGATACACTAAACCTATCATGGGAACTTCTTCGTATACTACCAAGGGATGAATTGGATAGGTTGAGCCCAGAACTAATAGAAAAGTATATGCCAGGTGATTAAATATGGGAATATATAAGATAACACCTACAAAGGCAAATTTAATAAAGAGCAAGAATTCCCTTAGATTTGCTAAAAAAGGATATGAGCTGTTGGATAGAAAGAGGACTTTGCTTATCAGGGAAATGATGTCTTTAATAGATGAAGCTAGCAATTTGCAGGAAGAAATTGAGACAGAATTTAATAAAGCCTATAATGCATTAAAATTTGCTAACGTAACTATGGGAACAGAAAATGTAGAAAAAATAGCCAGATCCATCGAAAGGGAGAAGGATTTTACCATACTGACTAAATCAGTTATGGGAGTAGAAATTCCTATTATAAAAAGCCAAGAGGTTAATCCAACAGCTGAATACGGCTTTTTTAGAACAAACCCAGCTTTTGACAAGGCAGTGTTGAGCTTTAAGAGGATAAGAAGGCTCATATACAAATTAGCTGAAGTAGAAAATTCAGTGTATAAGTTAGCAATGGAGATTAAAAAAACCCAGAAGAGAACAAATGCACTGGAAAAAATCCAAATACCTAAGTATTCCAGCACCATCAAATATATTGAAGAAGTGTTAGAGGAAAAGGAAAGGGAGGATTTTTTCAGGCTCAAGAGAATAAAGGGAAAAGGATAATATCCAATAGTGCTATACTATTGGATATTATCCTAATTGACAAATCTATAAAAAAGTAGTAAAATATAATAGCAAAATAGCAGTTGTGCATCCGTAGCTCAGCAGGATAGAGCAGCGCCCTCCTAAGGCGTGTGTCGGAGGTTCGAATCCTCTCGGGTGCACCATATTTATTTTTGGTGATATTTATGGATGAATTCTTTATGAGATTAGCATTAAATGAGGCTTGTAAGGCTTATAGCACCTATGAAGTACCCGTAGGTGCTGTTATTGTTAATGATGGAAAAATAATTGGCACTGGATACAACCAAAGGGAAACATTAAAGGATCCTACAGCCCATGCTGAAATAATTGCCATAAGAGAGGCTAGCAAGAGATTAGGGGGCTGGAGGCTATTAAATTCCACCATGTATGTAACATTAGAGCCCTGTCCCATGTGCGCTGGGGCTATTATAAATTCTAGAATAAGCCGCATTGTAATAGGGGCTATGGATCCCAAAAGAGGTTGTTGTGGTTCTGTCATGAATTTGTTAAACAATCCTCATTTTAACCACCAGGTGGAAATCACCTATGGAGTATTGGAAGAGGAATGCAGCAAGTTAATTAAAGATTTTTTTAAGAAATTAAGAGAAGAAAAGATGGAGAGATGACCGAGGGGTTTAAGGTGGTGGTCTCGAAAACCACTGTGCAAGTTTCTTGCACCGGGGGTTCGAATCCCCCTCTCTCCGCCATTGGCTCCAATTGTTAATATACTGACAATTTTTTGATAATTTAAAAAATTTCTTGACATAGCTATACTGTAGGATTATACTATTGATGTTAATATAAAAAACCCTAGATAAGGAAAATACTAGCAATTAATAAAAATAAGGAATTATAAGGAGGTTATCTGTGATTATAGAACACTTCTTAGAAAAGATTATTCCATATGTAGCTGGAACTTTAGAGGTTATCGGAGTTCTAGTGGTAATCATTTCTGCTTTAAGAGCTATCCTAAGGCTTTTAAGTGAAAAGTTGGATTTTTCTAGAGAAGAAATTAAGATTAAATTCTCTATGGGATTAGCTCTAGCATTGGAATTTAAGCTAGGAGCAGAGATCATAAAAACTGTAGTAGTAAAGAGCTTAGATGAGTTCTATATACTAGCAGCAGTAACTATTTTAAGAATGATAATGGGATTTGTAGTACATTCAGAAGTAAAATCTGAGAAAAAGATGGAAGAAATGGATAAAAAAATAGAAGAAAAAATAAGTTAAAAGGAGGAATATTTCTCCTTTTTTTAATTAAAATAAATAGAGAAAAGCTGATTATATGATTTTAAAAGAAAAATAAAGAAATATAAAGAATTTTTGAGAATTTATGGTAAAAATGAGAATAATAATGAATATTAACTGGTTAACATAATATTTGTCAATTGAAGATTATAAAAAATAGTAGTATATTTAAATTAAAGTCAAAGAAAGTCAAAGTAAAATTTTAATTCATTGGGAGGGGATAAGATGTTTGGAATGACTCCATATAGAGGAAGAAGAAGTTTAGCAAGGAGAAAATGGATGGACATAGATGATATGTTTGACAGCATGGTTGATTATATGTTCAATAATTTCTTCAATGATATGGATTATAGACCAATGGCTTTTAATCCAATGAAAGTAGATATAAAGGAATATGAAGATAAGTATTTACTAGAAGCAGAACTACCAGGCGTTAACAAAGATGATATTAAAATTGAAATTAGAAATGATGTTCTAACAATCTCAGTAGACAGAAATGAAGAAATAAAAGAGGAAAGAGAAAATTACATTAGAAGAGAAAGAAGATATGGATCTTTAAGAAGGAGTTTCCCTGTAGATGATGTAGAGCAGGATAAAATCTCTGCAAGATTTGAAAATGGAGTGTTATACTTGGAGCTTCCAAAGAGAAAAGATTCTCGAGGATATGTAAACAGAATTGAAATTGAATAGTGGTAAAAATATAGAATAGGGAATATCAATCTATGATATTCCCTATTTCTTTATTTATATTTATTTAGCAAATCGTTTCTTAATTTCCAAAGAGGCTCTGATAAATCCACAAAATATTCATGAGGATTTTCAAATCTCTTTACTTCATCCCATAGAGTATCCACCTGTTCTTTGCAGTAGTCCCTTATCTCATGGATTGTTGGGGAAGTATAAACCTGCTTTCCTTTGTCAAATATTTTAACTAACAACTTCCTAGCATAGAAGTTTTCTATAGTTTTTCTCTTCCAGGTATAGATTGGATGGAATATTTCATAGGGTTTTGTGTCATCAATTACTTCATCATGCAATGTTACTACATCTGCAATAGCTTTATTTGAATCCCTATCATATAACCTGTATAGCTGTTTAAAACCTGGATTGGTAATCTTTTCAACGTTTTCGCTAACTTTAATCTTTGGAATCATTTCCCCATTTATTTCCACAGCAGTTAGCTTGTAGACACCACCGAAAATTGGATCAGATTTAGCAGTTATTAGTCTTTCACCTACTCCAAAGGAGTCTATTTTCGCCCCTTGATTTAGTAAGTCTCGGATAATATATTCATCCAATCCACTTGATGCTACAATAGGGCAATCCTCAAAACCTGCTCTATCTAACATCTTTCTGGCTTCTTTAGATAAGTAGGCTATATCTCCACTATCAATTCTAATGCCAGCAGGCCTGTATCCTCTTGGGACAATTTCTTCTTTGAATACCTTTATAGCATTGGGAACACCAGATTTCAAAACATTATATGTATCAACAAGCAATACACAGTTATCTGGATATAGTCTAGCATAGGCCCTAAAGGCGTCTAATTCTGTAGGGAACATTTGAATCCAGCTATGAGCCATGGTGCCTAAAGCGGGAATGTTAAAGTCTCTGTCTACTATAGTACAAGAACTTCCAGCAACTCCTCCAATATATGCAGCTCTAGCTCCTAAAATGGCTCCCTCATATCCTTGGGCTCTCCTTGCACCAAACTCCATTACAGGACGACCTTGAGCAGCTCTTACTATTCTATTAGCCTTAGTTGCAATAAGGCTTTGATGATTTATAGTTAGAAGTATCATAGTTTCAAGAATTTGGGCTTGTACTATAGGGCCTTTTACTATCACAATAGGTTCTCCTGGAAATATAGGAGTTCCTTCTGGGATTGCCCAAACGTCACATTCAAATTTGAAATTTGCTAGATAATCTAAGAAATCTTCACTGAATATTTTTTTAGATTTAAAATACTCAATGTCTTCTTCGGAGAATTTTAGGTTTTTTAGATATTCTATAAGCTGTTCTACTCCTGCCATTATTGCAAATCCACCGTTGTCAGGAATAGCTCTAAAAAACATATCGAAGCAGGCAACAACATCCTTCATTCCGCTTTCAAAATATCCATTAGCCATAGTGAATTCATAAAAATCCGATAGCATGCTAAGGTTTTTCTTTTCTTTCCAATCTATACTATTCATTAGTTAATTACTCCTTTTTTTATAATTGACAAGTATTGTCTTTTGGTTATTATTATATCTCATAATAATTAAAATTCAACGAATTTTTACATAAAAGAGTAGGTACACCCATATGAGGTGTACCTACTTTCATATTATTTATTACTTGGAAGGGATTAGTTATTTAATATTTTCTCTCCTTTTTCAGTAATTATTATGGTATTTAATGGCATTTTGTTGCAAAAAGCTGCAAAGGAACAACCGCTACATTTATGACTGCTACAGTCTGTGGAATTTTGTATTTTAATATACCCCATATTGTATAGTTGAGAAAAAGCTTGCTCTATTACAGCCTCGGTGGTATTTAGTTCCTTGGCTATTTTGGATTTGGAAATATATTTTTCATTTTTTATCATTCTCAAAATGTCTTTTAGCAAAAAATCAGCTCCTCATATTAACTTAAACCTATAAGACGACCCACTTGATATATTATAACTGATAAACACCAAGCCAATGCAAAAGAGTATACGGCACTAAACAGAGTCCACTTATATGAATTGGTTTCCTTTTTTATAACTCCAAGGGTAGCAGCACATGGAGTATACAATAAGCTCATTACCATGAAGGAAGCAGCAGATAAAGGAGTAAAAGCTGCTTGTATAGCTTTAATAAGCTCTGTTCCTTCCTCAACTCCAGCATATACCATTCCTAAAATAGCTACTACAGCTTCTTTTGCCGCTATTCCTGAGAATAAACCTACAGCAGCTTGCCAAGTTCCATATCCTGCTGGTTTAAATATTGGAGCTATTGCAGTACCAATTCGACCTAATATGCTGTTTTGACTATAAGGTTCTACACCAACGGGGAGCATTGCAAGTATCCATAGGATTGTAACTACTATGAATATGACGGTACCTGCTCTCTTTAAGAATTCAGAAACATTATCCCACATGTTTCTAAATACGTTTTCTGCCGTTGGAATTCTGTAAGGAGGTAGTTCCATGATAAAATAGGATGCTTCTCCTTTAAATAATGTTTTGCTGAATATTTTAGCCATAACAAGGGCTACAGCTATACCTAAAGCATACAGTAGGAAAAGGACCAATCCACCTTTGTCAGGGAAGAAAGCTGAAATGAATACAAGGTAAATTGGGATTCTAGCTCCGCAGGACATAAATGGGTTAATTAATATGGCTATCATTCTGTCCTTTTTATTCTCCAAAGTCCTAGTGGACATAACTCCAGGCACATTGCATCCAAATCCAATTATCATGGAAATAAATGTTTTACCCTGTAATCCTAAACGCCTCATTAAATTGTCCATTACATAAGCAGCTCTAGCCATGTAACCTGAGTCCTCTAATAGACCCATTAGGGTATATAACACTACTATAAGGGGAACAAATTCTACGACTGTTCCAATTCCTCCAAAGATACCGTCTATTACAAAAGAAATTATCCATTCAGCTGCATTAATGCTTACTAAGAGGGATTCTATCTTTTCTCCTAATATTTCAATTCCAGTGCCTACAAATCCACCCAGTAAATCCTGCCCAATGGCAAAAGTCAACTGGAATACTATAAACATTATAAGTGCGAAAATAGGTAGCCCTAAATACTTATGAGTTATTATCCTGTCGATTTTATCTGTTAGAGTAACAATGCTTTCATTTGGCTTTCTTACAGCAGTGCTAGTGATACTGTGTATGAATTCATATCTCTTGTCTACTATTTCCAATTCTCTATTCTCCAAGCCATCCTTAGCTAACATGTTTTCGAGGTTATTGTAGGCTTCTTCATCCTTTTCCTTTATCATTTTTAATACTTCTTGATCTCTCTCTAGGACTTTAATTGCAATCCATTGGGGGGAGTATCCCAATTTTTGAGTTTCTAAAAATCTCTTAAGGTTTTCAATTTCCTTATCTATGCTTTGACCATAGCTAATATTGGCTTTATAGTCCACATCCTTATTGATTAGTTCAACAGCCTTGCTGATAAGGTTTTCAATACCTTTCTTTTTTGATGCTACGGTAGGTATCACAGGCGTTCCTAGTTTCTCTGAAAGAGCTTTAATATCTATTTCAATGTTCTTGGCTTCTGCTTCATCAATCATGTTCAGTGCTACTACAACCTTAGCTCCCATTTCCAGAAGCTGAGTAGTTAAGTATAGGTTTCTCTCAATATTGGTTGCGTCTACTACGTTAATAACTACATCTGGGTTACCATTTACAATATAGTTTCTAGCAATGACTTCATCTTCTGAAAAGGATCCTAAGCTATAAATACCTGGTAAGTCTATAACGGTATATATCTGATCTTTAAATTTAAAGTTTCCTTCCTTCTTTTCAACAGTTACTCCTGGCCAATTTCCTACTCTTTGATTTGAACCAGTTAGTGCATTGAATAAGGTAGTTTTTCCACTATTGGGATTTCCGACAAGTGCTATAGTGTTCATATATGTCCTCCTCTAGTTTTCTACAAATATTTTTTCTGCTAAACCTCTCCCTAAGGCAATTTTATTTCCATAGATAGATACTATCACTGGCCCTATATCGTTTTTTACGACTTTTACTTGAGCTCCTGAATTTAATCCCATTTCATATAGCCTCTTAGTAGCCATAAATCCAGCTGATATCTTCTGAATTTTGCAGTTTTCACCTGAATGAAGCTGGGATAAGGTCTTAGTTTTCATAAAAGTTCCCCTTTCTATATGCATAATGGCATTGATAATCATTCTCAATAATATTATACTATTAATATAATAATACAAAAAGCTTGCTAAATCAATATTATTGTAAAATGTTAAACAAAAATATTACAAGAATAAAAAAATGTTGATAATATTTTTTGCAGTGGTATAATAATATTACAAACACCCCCAAGGGGGGTGGGGTACAATTTATAAGGAGTTGATAATATGTCAGCTAAAAAAGCAACGATAGATGTATTAGGTATGACTTGTGCTGCATGTTCCGCTCGGGTTGAAAAAGCATTAAAGAAACAGGATGGGGTTATAAATGCTTCTGTAAACCTAATTCAGCAAAAAGCCAGTGTGGAATATGATGATGAAAAAGTTAATATTGCTGAATTGGCCAAAGTTATAGAAAAAGCTGGATACGAAACACCTATAGATCAGAGGACTTTGCTTATAGAAGGTATGAGCTGTGCAGCTTGTTCAGCCAGAGTGGAAAAAGCATTGAGCAAAATAGATGGAGTGATAAAGGCTAACGTAAACCTATCTACCAATAAGGCTTTAGTTCAGTTCTACTCAGGTGCTGTTGAGGAAGAGGTCTTAGTAAAGGCAGTAGAGAAAGCTGGATATAAAGCTCAAATTGAATATGAAAGGGATATAGATAGGGAAAAGGAATTGAGAGAAAAGGAGATAAAGTCTTTAAAAAGGTCCTTTATAATATCCCTAATATTCACTATACCTTTGTTTTCAGCCATGTTCTTCCATATGGCAGGAATTCACAACATATTAACTAATGGATATTTTCAACTTCTGTTAGCTACTCCTGTCCAGTTTATTATGGGATTTAGGTTTTACAAAGGCGCCTACAAGTCCCTAAGGGGCGGAGGTGCCAATATGGATGTATTGGTGGCCATGGGAACATCTGCAGCATATTTTTACAGCTTATATAACCTACTGGTAGGAATTCATGAATACTATTTTGAAGCCTCCGCAGTAATCATCACCTTGATCCTATTGGGAAAAACTTTTGAAGCAATAGCAAAAGGAAGGACTTCAGAAGCTATCAAAAAGCTAATGGGATTGCAGCCAAAAACTGCTAGAGTAATAAAAGATGGAGTGGAGATGGATATACCTATAGAAGAGGTCCAAATTGGAGATGTTATAGTTGTAAGGCCAGGAGAGAAGGTTCCCGTTGATGGAGTTATAATAGAAGGTAACTCGTCCATAGATGAATCCATGATAACAGGGGAAAGCATTCCAGTAGATAAGTCTGTTGGAGATGAAGTAATAGGAGCAACCATCAACAAATTTGGTTCCTTTAAATTTAAAGCAACTAAAGTTGGAAAGGATACAGTGCTATCCCAAATAGTTAAAATGGTTGAAGAAGCTCAAAGCTCAAAGGCGCCTGTTCAAAGGCTTGCAGATAAGATATCAGGCATATTTGTTCCAGTTGTCATAGTCATAGCATTGATTACATTCTCTATATATGCTTTTGTTCGTGGGGATTTCAATACAGGGCTTATAAATGCAGTGGCAGTATTGGTAATTGCTTGCCCTTGCGCATTGGGCTTAGCTACTCCTACAGCAATAATGGTAGGTACCGGTAAAGGCGCAGAAAATGGAATCCTGTTTAAATCAGGGGAGCATTTGGAAAGAGCCCATGAGATGAAAGCCATCGTATTTGATAAAACAGGAACCATTACAAAGGGAGAACCGGAGGTTACAGACATAATTGCATATGATTCAATGGATAAAGAAGAGCTATTGAGAATATCTGCTATCGTAGAAAAGACCAGTGAACATCCATTAGGCCAAGCTATAGTGAAGAAAGCCCAAAGAGATAATCTACTCCTTACAGATCCTGAAGCCTTTGAAGCAATAGCTGGTATGGGAATTAAGGCCACCTTTGAAGGCAAAACTATACGTGTAGGCAACAGGAGATTAATGGAAGTGGCAAAGATAGATATAGGAATAGCAGAAGAGGATTTAATCCGATTGGAAGAGGAAGGAAAAACTGCTATGCTAGTAGCTATAGATGACAAAATAGCAGGTATAATTGCTGTAGCAGATAGCATTAAGGAAAATTCAAAGGAAGCCATAAAAAAATTAATTGATATGGGTTTAGAAGTATACATGATAACAGGAGATAATAAGAGAACAGCCAATGCTATTGGAAAACAGGTGGGTATAGAGAACGTATTAGCAGAAGTTTTACCTGAAAACAAAGCTGAAGCAGTGGAAAGCATTAAAGCTAAAGGGAAAAAAGTAGGAATGGTAGGAGATGGAATAAATGATGCCCCAGCCTTAGCAGCTGCCGATGTAGGCTTTGCAATAGGAACAGGCACTGATGTTGCTATAGAAGCAGCTGATGTAACCCTTATGAGGGGGGACCTGATGAGCATTGTTACAGCTATAAGGCTTAGCCATAGCACCATGAGAACAATAAAGCAAAATCTATTTTGGGCTTTCTTCTATAACTCAGTAGGCATACCTTTTGCAGCTTTAGGATTTCTAAATCCAATGATAGCAGGAGCAGCTATGGCCTTTAGCTCAGTATCTGTAGTAACCAATTCTCTTAGATTGAGAAAATTTAAATAATAAATATGGGGAGGAGTTAAAATGAAAAAGGTAATGTTAGTTGAAGGAATGTCATGCCAGCACTGTGTTAAGGCAGTGACTAACGCTTTGACATCTTTAGAAGGAGTAACCAATGTAAAGGTGGACTTGGAGAATAAAAAAGTAGAGGTAGAGGGAAATAATCTAGTAGATCAACTTCTAAAAGAAGCAGTAGAAGATGCGGGATATGATGTGGTAGAAATAAATTAATAACAGGAGGATATAATGGGCTGTAAAGATTGTGGCAAAGAAAGGGCAGCTTTAAAGCTTAAAACGGTGAGAGGGCAGATAGATGGCATATTGAAGATGATTGAAGAGGATAGATATTGCGTGGACATATCCACCCAGATTCTATCTGCCATGGCCCTTTTAAGGAAAGCTAATATTGATATACTAAATTCTCATATAAGAACCTGTGTTAAGAATGCCATATTAGAAGATGAGGTTCAGGGAGAGAAGAAGATTCAGGAGATAATCGAAATATTAGACAAGTATATGAAATGATGATTAAAGTTGAGTTTCCATAGAGCTAATTATGGAAACTCAACTTTTTAAATAGGGAATTATCAGCTTAACTAATTCTTTTACCAATGACAGTTGACTATTTGTACAGCGGGATAATAGATTAATCAAATCCTGTAAACTATTATGTTCATAGGATTTATATTCATTAGCAGATTCTCTAGCTATGTATTCCTGATTACAAGAGCTATTATAAAAGAGCATATCAACGCCAAACAGTATGTAGTCAACAGACACATGGAGAGTATTAGCAATCTTTATCAAAATCTCTAAGCTCATTCTTCTATCTCCACGCTCAATCTGTCCTAAATAGTATGGGGAAATTCCTACAATTTCAGCAAATTTCTCTCTGGAAAGGTTTAAGTTTTCCCTTTCTTTTCTTATCCGAGCTCCCAATTCCTTATAATTTAATTTTTTTTCCATATTTTTCACTTCCTCATAGTTAACTTTATAATTATAATTAAATATATTAAATATGCTAAATGCATAAAAAAAATGTTGACAATAAGCATAAAACAGGGTATTTATACTTATAAATATCTTTTCATGAGTAAAGGGGACTGGTTGTCAAGTTAAGCACAGTAGATGAAATAGCGAAATTATTATTCAATAGCAACATCATTTTACCATATGATACAAAAGTCCTCAAATTTCACCAAAAAAGTATCATACAAGGGTGGTAAACTTGAGCAGGGATGTTTTGATGATTAAATGTGAGATTGAGAAGTTAAAGGATTTGCTTCACAAGATGTTAGAGTCTCCAGATCAGGATAAAAATAAGATATTGGAAGTAAGCCATAAGCTAGACCACTATATATTGAAGTACTATGAAAGTGCTACAACAGATAATGCTAATGATTAGAAAATGTTAGTATGTTGATTTTTATAGGATAAAAAACTATAATAAGTAATAAAGTCAGCAAAGATCAGCAATTGGCAGAACCTGAGGTGGTCTATATATGGAATATAAGGATTACTACAAGATATTAGGAGTTAGCAAAGATGCCAGCAAAGAAGAAATAAAAAGAGCTTATAGGAAACTTGCTAAGAAATATCACCCTGATCTAAATCCTGGAAATAAGGAGGCTCAAGAAAAGTTTAAGGAAATTAACGAAGCCTATGAGGTATTGAGCGACGATAATAAAAGAAGGCAGTACGATGCTTTTGGTAGTGCATATAATTTCACTCACGGTCAAAACTTTGATCCTTCTCAGTTTGGCTTCGAAAACTTTGGCAATGGCTATAGATATACTTATACTACAACTGGTGCAGAAGGTTTCAGCGATTTCTTTAAAATGTTTTTTGGGGATAAGGGATTCAACTTTAAAGACCTATTTGGAAGCAATATAAATGAAGGAGTTAGACAATCCTATGAATCGGAAATATATATAACTATGGAAGAAGGATATAATGGAACTACAAAGCAGATCTCTTTGAAAATTGGCGGTGAAGATAAATATTTGTCGGTAAAGGTTCCAAAAGGAATATTGCCCGGGAAAAAAATAAAGATTAAAGGGGAAAAAGCGGGAATTAATGGAGATGTTTATTTGAAAGTCAACTTCATAGAAGAAGAGGATAAAAAGCTTGAAGGCCTAGATATATATATGAAGAAGGATATATATCCTTGGGACGCAGTTTTTGGAACAAAAGTTGTTGTGGAGACATTGACAGGAAAGATTAAAGTCTCCATACCAGAAAACATGGTGGGTGGGAAAAAGATAAGGATTCCTGGCAAAGGCTATAGAGATATGAAGGGTAACACAGGGGATCTATATATTATTGCTAATATCATCAATCCACCTAATTTAACTGAGGAACAGAGAAAGTTGTATCAAAAGCTTAAAGAGACCATGAACTGATAGCTTAGCATTAAGAATGCCTTTAATTCCTTAATAAAACCATGGAATTAAAGGCATTTTCTATAGCTTTCCAGACCGGAATATTGAAATCAGCAGCAATATGCTTACAATACCGGCTCCTACATAGCCAAATATTCCTAAAGCTGATATGCCGTATATTTTTAAACCTACATTGGCATTTATCACCAAAGAAGAGCTTATCAAAAGCCCTGTTACTATTATTGCAACGATCAGCCTGTTTACCATTTTATTTATATTGTTAAAGGTTTCCTCTAAATTTTTTAGGTCTAGATATAGCTTTAAGCGGCCTTGTATACTTGAATCTAGAAATTCTGTAAGCTTACTTGGAAGTTGTATTGTTGATTTAAGGGATGAGTATAAGAAGGCAATAATCTCATTGAAATTAAGGTTTTTCAGCTTATCTGCAATTATCCTATCTTTAAAATAGGGTACAGCCACATCCATTAAAGTCATGTTTTTATCTATCTTGGATATTACTGCCTGAAGGGTTACTACCCCTTTTGCTAGAAGCATAATGCCATTAGGCATGCTTATGTTGTTTGTTTTGGCAATGAGGATTACCTCATCGAATATTGTGGACAAGTCCATGTTATGTATGGGTTGATTAGCATAGGTGTTGTAGAATTTTTTTACATCTTTATACAGCTTATCCTCATCTATAGAGCCCTTTTTTATGCCAATGGAAAGGAAGGATTTTACTATCAAATCAATATTGTTGGTAGCAACTCCTTCTAAAAGTTGATTAAGGTTTCTCCTGAGAACTAGGTCTAGCTCTCCCATTAGGCCAAAATCCAAGTATCCAATGGTGTTGTTGTGGATCAATATATTTCCTGGGTGGGGGTCGGCGTGGAAAAAGCCATCTTCAAAGACCTGCTTGAAGTAGTTATAGGTGAGCTTGATTGCTATGTCCTGAATATCATATCCTTCTTCTTTCAGCCTTTTTATATTGTCAATCTTTATCCCTTCTATGTAATCCATAACCAAAATCCTTTGGGTGCAGTACTCTTTGTATACTTTAGGACAAGTCAAATACTTTATGTGTTTGTTGTTTTCTGAAAACCTTACTATGTTATCCATTTCTTTCAAGAAATTCAGTTCCTTTATAGTTGCATCGCTTAGCTCATCTACGATTTCCCTTATATCTATTATCTCCTTAGTGGGAGATGTGAGATTGATAAAAGGCGCCAGCTTTTTTAGTATTCTTATATCTGATAACATCTTTTCCTTGACAAAAGGCCTTTGAACTTTTACAGCTACCCTTTCTCCTGTTTTTAACCTAGCTTTGAATACTTCTGCAAGGGAAGCGGATGCGATGGGCTTTTCATCAAATTCCATAAATACTTCATCTATTGGACGGTTTAGTTCTGATTCTATTACCTCTTTCATTACTTTAAAATCTTCTGGCTTTACATTATCCTGTAAGTTCTGCAATTCAGTTATAAATTCCATAGGCAGTATGTCAGCCCTCGTAGAGAGAATCTGCCCAATCTTAATAAAGGATGGGCCTAGCTCTTCTAAGGCTAAGCGTAGTTGCTTTGGATTTGATAGCTCATTTTTGATTCCGTGTTTTACAAATACGGAAACTATCTCCCTTAATCGCTTATTGGTGTAATTGCTATCCATATTAATAAGCCATCTTATGTTTTAAGATGGCTAATTCCCCCCATTTAGTTTTTTCTCTAAGGCTTCTATTCTCTTTGTGAGGTTTTCTATATCGGATTTGGTTGCAAGATTTAGACTGTTTATATATTCTTCTATCTTTGATTCAACACTAGTATGTTTGTTATCCATAACCCTTTTAAGCTCTTCATTTATCTGTTTTCCCTGTTCTACTGTGATCTGACCTTTTTCAATTAGTTCCTTTACAAGGGCATTGGCTTTTTCGTAGGTAAGGGAAAGGGTACCTATACCTGCTAAGATTACCTTTTTTAATAGATCTTCCATCCCTAAAACCTCCTTTTAAGTTAATATATCCAATAGAATTCCTTTTATATCCTCAAGTCTGCCCAGTATTTTTAGGCGGTTATTTTCAATATTTAAGAAATCCTTTGTTAGCTCATCCAATTCATTATCTACTCTTTTTACTAAGGAATATATCCTATGACGGCCTCTTCTATCCAGGGAGTTTTCCTTATAGAACACATGAGAATTCTTAATAGTGATGTTTAAAAAATCCTTTACCAGCCTCTTGTATTCTATTAAATCCTCGATAAATAAGCTGTCTTTAAGCTTGGTGGATTGGGCTTCAATCTTATCGAATAATATCTTAAGCTCTTCTCTTATATTTTCTTGTTGTATATTTTCCAATTTGGTCCTAAAGGATTCCTGGATGGCCTTTTTATCATTAACTTTTATGTTGTTATTTATGCTGTTTACACTTTGGGCATTATTAATGCCTACTTTATCTATCTTTACCATTGTTCCACCCTCTCTTCACTTTCTATTATATATTATCGGATAGATAAATGAAAAGCTATATTTTACTGAAAAAAATAACCTACAGGTCGATATATTATATGAAAACAGATGGGGATGGTAATATGGAGATAACAAATACGCTTATTAATGAAAACATCATAGATTCATATGCATTAAAACCAAATCTATTCTATAACGTAGAAGGCCTCTTAGTAGAGAAGGATGGCAAGCAAGTTAAAGTAGAAAAAAATCTAGACCACATAAAGGTTGTCTATTTTCTTAGGTTGGTAGATGAAATAGACGCCAAAGTGGGAGAAAAGGTAGTTATCCCTAAGGAAAACATATCCTACATGAGGATAGACAAGAAAAAGGAAAATGTAAATATCAATGTAAAAGAAACCATAAGTAAACTTGGTCTAGAGGATACAGAAGAGGTTAGAGGGATAATAGAATGCCTTGTGGAAAATGATATTCCTATAAATAGGAATACTATTGAGTCCTTTCTAGCTTCCAAGATGTACCTAAAGGAGATTGTGGAAAACTTAGATTTTGACTCTTGTATTATGCTGATGGGAAGGGATATAGACCTTAAAAAGGATTCTCTACAGAAGATTGCAGAGGCATTGGGGGAAATAAAAGGGAAAAATAAAAATTTCCTGAGGGAATTTTTCAGCCTCACTAGGAGCTTAAGCTATAGGGAAGCAGAAAAGATAGCAGAAGAAATCTACAATAGGAAGATGGGCAAGGATGTATATGATGCCATAATAGCTTTGCATAGGCACAATATCCCAATTAATAAAGCCAACATAGAAAGAGTCTTGGAGGCTGTAAACAAGCTCTATGATTTAAAAAATTGTAGTGAAGAAGTATTTGTAAGAGTTGTAGCAGAACAGGCTCCAGCCAATATTGAAACCCTTTATAAGTTTAAATACTCCTATAAAAAAGGGGAAATAGATGAAAACATAGCTGGAATTCTCTACGAACAGTTTACTGTAGTAAAAGAACCTACCCTTGAGGATATATTGGGTATCCTTAAAGAGCTTAATATAATCAACAATCAGGAGAATATCCAGCTAGCAAGGGAATTTTTGATGGCTGGAGTTGAAATAAACAAGACAGATTTTGAAAAGGTCAAAACCATGAAACATGACCTAAAGGAGCTCATTTCCATAGCTGATGAGGAAAACATGGCAAGGCTTATAAAGGAAGGGGTTGATCCTTTAAAAGAGGACATATCAAAATTGGTAGGCAGGATTAAGCACATGGATAAAGATGAAAAGCCACCCCTTTCCAAGATGGATGGTATACTTAAGGAATTAGACATATTAAACGAAATCACTGATAGAGATCTGCTGGAGCTAATAAGAAGGGGAGAAGACTTTAAGCTGGAAAATTTAAAGAGGATTGTTGAAACTGGAACTGAATCAACTAATAGCTTTGAAAATCAGGTAGTACAAAAGGCCATCACCATATCCAATATTTTCAATACCCTTGGGAATCTGAGTTCAGAGGCAATTTCTTTAGCAGCAAGAAAGTACCAATATATATCTTTGAACAACTTATACAGCTGCCATATGGATCTATCCAGTGGAAGGGAAGTAACTGTTGTTCCAATAGATAGAGCTCAGGAGAGCATTATAAGACAGGAGTACTTGAATATAAGAAACAACACTACAATAAACCTAATTAAGGAAAGCATTAAGGATGGAGTTTCAATAGAAACTATGCCCCTAAATGAGCTAAGTGATTATATTGATAGGAAGGTGTTAAAGTATAGGGAGAACCAGAAGTTTTTAAATGAAATCAGCCTTCTGAAGGGAAGAGAAGACTCTATCATATCAACAGTTATGAAGAATGGACTTGATATGTCGTTAAAAGAATTGAGCCACGTAAATTCAATAATAAATAGAGGAATGGGCATAGGAGATGTATTCAACAATTTAGTAAAAGACAAAAATAGCTACCAAGAAGGTTTAAAAGAGCAAATTAACACATTGGAAGGTAAAATTAAGGAGTTTACTAAATTCTTAAAGGAAGGTAAGGAAAGCATACAAAAGGATTACAAAGAAATATTTGAGTCTTTTGAAGAGCTGGCTAATTCCTTCGACTCCCATGAAGATGGTGGAAACTCCCACATGGAGGATATGAGAGATTATATAGAGCTTCAACACCGCATGTCTAATAAGGATTTAGTACTGCAGTTGCCCATATCCTTAGGCAGTGAATATAGCAATATTAACCTTATAATTCCCAACATATCTAAGGGGATTGATAAGAAGAATATGGATTTTTACATCAGCTTAAACACAGAAAACCTTGGACAGATAAAACTTAGTCTTAAGGTGAGAAATAAGAGAGTATATGTGGATTTTGATGGGGACAAATATGAAAGGATATTGGATAATAAAAGCTTCTTTGAAAGGAATTTGGAGAAGTTGGGATACAGCTTAGAAAAAATCTAAAGAAGAAAAATAAGGTGAGATAATGAAAATTCGTTTAGTTTCCCAGAAGCAGGTGAAGAAGGCTTATACAAGAAAGAGCCTACCTTCAGCTATGGATCTAAAAGAAAACCTTACCATGGACAGCCTGGACAAGCTTCCCAAGGAATTATTTCAAATATTAGGAGAAACCTTGTCCTTTATAGAATACGTCAATAATAAGGAGGGTGATTTACATGAGGATAAATAACAATATACCAGCTTTAAATACTCACAGGATGTTAGGAATAACTAATAGCGCCTTAGAAAAAACATTGGAGAGATTATCATCAGGAAAGAGAATAAACAGAGCGGCAGATGATGCAGCAGGTCTAGCCATATCCCAAAAGATGGAAGCTCAAATAAGGGGTCTTAGACAAGCCTCCAGAAATTCATTAGATGGCATATCTTTAATTCAAACAGCAGAAGGTGCTTTAAATGAGGTCCATGCAATGCTTCAGAGAATCAGAGAATTATCAGTTCAAGGTGCTAATGGCATATACGCTGAAGAGGATTTAAGTGCAATAGCTGATGAGATAAAGGAATTAACAGAGCAAATTAATAAGATAGCTAATGACACAGAATTTAACGGGATAACCCTATTGAAGGGAGAATTATACCCAGGAGATGTTAATGGAAAGCTTAGATTACAAATAGGTTCCGATGAAGATCAATATATAGATATTGATATGAAGGAAATTAATATTACTGTAACTGATTCTGAAACTGATCCAGGATTAAACATACTAGGAGGCATAGTTAAAAAGGATGCTAATGGCAATTTTGTAATTGAAACAAATTTGGATCCTTCTCTATTTGAAACTGCCATAAGTACCTATGATAATGCAATACAGAAGGTAGCATCCTATCGCTCAAAGCTTGGAGCTCTACAAAATCGCTTAGAATACACTATCAGAAATGTAGATAATACTGCTGAAAATCTAACTGCAGCTAAATCCAGAATAGAAGATGCAGATATGGCATTGGAGATGTCAGAATTTGTTAAGTTGAACATCCTACAGCAGGCTGGTACATCAATGCTTTCAAGTGCTAATGAGCTGCCCAAGTCAGTATTACAGCTACTTCAACAATAGGAGTGATTTAGATGGATAATATTACCGAATTAGAAAAGAGGATTGCAACTACCAACGATGCAGGATTGATAGCCATGCTACTTGAAAGGCTTATAGATAATTTTAAAGGCTGCATAGCTGCAATAGAGGAAGGAGATTATGAGAAGGTTAAGGATTTAAACGACCACTCCAGAGATATTTTAAATGAACTGATATATCAGTTTAGTGGAAAAGACAATATATCTGTAAATATACGTGAAATATGTATTTTTGTAAATAAGCAGATAACTGATGGATATATAAAAAAGGACGTTTCCATATTTGATAAATGCATAAAAGTCATCGCTCCTCTGTTGGAAGGTTTTAAGGAGTTAGAAGCAAAAGAAAAGCCCAAAGCTGTAACAGGCATTACATACGGAAAAGGGACTTTAGGAGAATATACTTTAGGACAAGGGAAGAGCTTTCAAGGATAATAAAAAGCTGTGGTATTTACCACAGCTTTGTTTTCTATGTAACCGTGCACCCAGCCTTGTCGCCTAATCCCAAGCGGTACCTAAACAGCCAGCTCAGAACAGGCACCCCTGCGGCACACGGAAGTGTCTACTTACCGCTGCTTCCTTCCGGACCTGACGGGGTTCATAGATTTCCGTTGCGCAGGACCCATTCGTCAACACCGCTTATTTAGGGCAGACCTTGAAATATAGACGCCGCAACTGGGCTTCGACCCTGCTATAGCGGGTTGCAGGTTACAGGGCACCGCTACCTCCCCATCTAGCACGGCAAAAATTATAATGGCGGAGAGAGAGGGATTCGAACCCTCGATACCCGTATTATGGGTATACACGATTTCCAGTCGTGCGCCTTCGACCAGCTCAGCCATCTCTCCGCGGTCTACATTTATAAAATATTTGATTTCTACTACGGAATTATATTATATTATAAATTAAAGAAGATGTCAACTGGTTAGACTAATTTTGAGGAAACATAATATATGATATAGCTATTGAAAAAGCTCAACTATGAAAAAAGCAAAAAATACCATAGAAAAGGAGTGATAAAATGACACCCCATATTTCTGCTAAAAAGGGAGAGATTGCAGAAACCATACTATTGCCAGGAGATCCCCTTAGAGCAAAATTCATAGCCGAGAACTTTCTTGAAAATCCAGTACAGTTTAATGCTATAAGAAATATGCTAGGCTTTACTGGTACATATAAGGGAAAGAGAATTTCTGTAATGGGAACTGGTATGGGAATGCCATCTATAGGAATATATTCCTATGAGCTTATCCACTTCTATGGAGTTAAAAACCTTATTCGTGTAGGTTCCTGCGGGGCTTATAGCGATAAGCTAGACCTTTATGACATAATACTTGCTATGGGAGCATGTACCAATTCAAATTATGCACGCCAATTTGAACTACCTGGTACTTATTCAGCCATAGCATCCTGGGATCTATTATACAAGGCAAAACAGGTGGCAGATGAAAAGAATATTCCTGTAGTAGTAGGAAATGTGTTATCAAGTGATACCTTCTACACTCCAGAAAAGGATTTGCCAAAGAAATGGGCTCAAATGAATGTAATTGCAGTGGAAATGGAAGCCTACGCCCTATACTGCAATGCGGCTTATGCTGGAGTAAATGCCCTTGCCATATTAACAGTATCCGATTCCCTGGTAACTAAAAAGGAAACTACTCCTGAGGAAAGGGAGAAGAATTTTACCAAGATGATGGAAATAGCTCTAGAATTAGCTTAAGGCTGGTTATTTAACCAGCCTATAATTCATAGCTTTCTCCAGGGGACAATATAACCGTTTCGCTGAACTTGTTCTTTTCCTTAAACTCCTCAGGATCTGCTTTTATAACTGGGAAAGTATTATAATGCATTGGAATAGTAACCTTAGGTTTGATAAGCTCTACAGCTCTTACAGCATCGTCAATGTCCATGGTATAATTTCCTCCGATAGGTAGCAAAGCCACATCTATGTTTTCTGCTTCCAACAGCTTCATGTCCATTGTAAGGCCTGTATCTCCTGCATGGTATACTTTCTTTCCGTTTACTTCAATGATAAAGCCGCAGGGGTTGCCTCCTTCCAATGTACCTTCCTCTGTTTGCAAGCCAGAGCCATGAAGAGCTGGTGTGAACTTAACAGTTCCAAAGTCGAATTTATGCCTTCCTCCAATATGCATAGCATGGGTTTTTAGTCCTTTGCTGGATAGATAAGTACATATTTCTGCATTAGAGATAACTACTGCATCATTTTCTTTTTCTAGGATTATAGTATCTCCTAGATGATCGCCGTGGCCGTGGGATACAAAGATGTGGGTTAATCCTTTAATATCTTCTACTTTTATTGGGCATAGAGGGTTTCCAGTAATGAATGGGTCGATTATGGCCTTAAAATCTCCTTCTTCAAGGATGAAAACCGCATGGCCTAAAAAGGTAAGTTTCATTACAAATCCACCTCCCGTCTTTTATATACAATATACCCAAAATGGATAATCATTTCAAGTTTTACTAGAAACGAGGATGTAAATGTACTGCACTTTTGGTATAATATATATATTAAAAAATACGAGGATGGTTTTCATGTACCAAGCATTGTATAGGCAATATAGACCAAAGACCTTTGATGAAGTAATGGGACAGGAGCACGTAACAACTACATTGAAAAATCAAGTAAAATCCGGCAATATTGGCCATGCATACCTTTTTGCCGGTACCAGAGGTACTGGAAAGACTTCCACTGCTAAGATATTTGCTAGAGCGGTGAACTGTTTACATCCTGTGGATGGCAACCCTTGCAATCAGTGTGAAATTTGCAGAGGTATACTGGATGAGTCCATAATGGATATTATAGAAATGGATGCAGCAAGCAACAGGAAAATAGAAGACATCAGGGAATTAAAGGATAAGGTAATATATCCTCCTGCAAGGGCAAGGTATAAGATATACATTATAGATGAAGTTCATATGCTTACCACTCAAGCCTTTAATGCTCTTCTTAAAACTTTAGAGGAACCACCTAAACATTTGATCTTCATATTGGCTACTACGGATATTCAAAAGCTACCTCAGACAATCCTTTCAAGATGTCAAAGGTTTGATTTCAAGAGGATAACCTCTAAGGACATCGTAACAAATATGAAGAGGATAACGGATAATCTGAATATAAAAGTTGATGAAAGGGTACTGAAGCTTATAGCTAGGAACTCCGATGGAGCCATGAGAGATGCTCTAAGCTTATTAGACCAGTGTATAGCATACAAAACAGAAGAGTTAACCTATGAGGATGCATTAAATATTCTAGGAATAGTCAACAATGATTTAATATTTGAACTGGTGGATAATATAAAGAATAACGATTTAGAAGGAATCCTATTAAAAATAGATAATATTATCCAGGAAGGGAAGGATATTACCCAATTTATAAGGGATTTAATATACCATTTTAGGAACCTTTTAATAGCGAAAACTTCTCGAAATCCTGTAGATATTATTGATATGGATGAAGAATTAATAAATAGGTTTAAGGAGCAGTCAAAGGACATATCAGTGGATTTTATCCTTAAATCTTTGGATATACTAACAACTAGTGAGAACCAAGCTAGTTGGTCTACTCAACCAAGGATCATTCTTGAGATGGCAGCTATAAAGATGATAAATTTAGAAAAGACTATGAGCTTGGAGGATAGAATAAAGAAACTAGAGGAAATTCTATATACAGGTCAAATTCCTTTGGAAAAAGTTAAACCTAAAGCTAAACCCAAAGAGGAAGTAAAACCTGAAACTCCAAAAGAAGAAAATAAAATTGAAACAAAACAATCTGTAGAGCCAGCTAAAACTAAAGGCACTAGGAAGGAAATTTCCTTTGAGGATATAAAAGGTCATTGGAGTGGGGTGTTGAGGGTAATAAAGGAAAAGGATGTTAGAACCCATGCTTTCTTAATGGAAGGAAGGCCTGTATCCTTTTCACAGGATACTCTGGTAATTGCATATAGGGATGGATATGGCATCCACAAGGAAGCCATGGAAAGGCCAAAGAATAAAGAGCTGGCAGAAAAAGTAGTCTCTAGTTATTTCAATAGAAATATAAATATTAAATTTGTAATGGAAGATGAAAAAATAGGGACAGATGCAAGTGAAAGTGATAGTATAATAAAAGATGTAACAAGCTTTTTTGGCAGCGATATTGTTGAGATAGAATAATTACATAAGAAAGGAGAATTGATATGGCAAAGGGTAAATTTCCAATGATGGGTGGAAATATGGGCAATATGATGAAACAAATGCAAAAGATGCAAAAGCAAATGGAAGAATTGCAAAAGCAATTGGATGAAATGGAAGTAGAGGCAAGTGCAGGCGGTGGAGTTGTAACCTGTAAGGCCAACGGCAAGAAGGAGATCGTATCCATTAAAATAGATGCATCAGTAGTAGATCCAGAAGATGTGGAAATGTTAGAAGACTTAATAACAGCTGCTGTAAATGAAGCTTTGAGAAAAGCTGAAGAGATGGTAGCAAAGGAAATGAGCAAACTCACAGGAGGATTAAATATCCCAGGATTGTTTTAGATGAAAGGTTGAGATAGATGGACTATTATGCATTGCCTATAGCAAACTTAATTGAGCAGCTTTCAAAACTTCCGGGTATAGGGAAGAAGACTGCTCAAAGGCTGGCTTTTTACATATTAGAGATGGACAATGTAGAAGCGGAAAAGCTAGCTTATTCCATTAAAGAAGCAAAGGAAAAAATCCATTATTGCAAAGTGTGCTGCAACTTAACTGATCAGGAAATCTGCAGCATCTGCAGTGATAGCAAAAGGGATAGGTCTATCATATGTGTAGTAGAGGGAGCAAAAGATGTTGTAGCTATGGAAAAAACTAGGGAGTATAAGGGTCTCTATCATGTTCTTCATGGAGTAATATCTCCAATGGAAAATGTGGGACCAAACGATATAAAGATAAAAGAACTATTAGATAGGTTAAAAGACGGAAATGTGGAAGAAGTCATAATAGCCACAAATCCTACAGTGGAAGGAGAAGCTACTGCCCTATATATTGCAAAGCTTTTGAAACCTTTAGGACTTAAAATTACTAGAATAGCCTACGGTATTCCTGTAGGCGGAGATCTGGAATACTATGATGAAGTAACCCTATCCAAGGCAATGGAGAATAGAAGGGAACTATAGGGGATATCTCCTACTGTCTACATCAAATAAACTCCTTTCATTTTTCAAATGTTTGAGAAGGAGTAAATAAAGTTGTATCAGAAAACATGGTTTATTAGGGCAAAAGAATGTCCTGTAAGCCATTTTTTTTGTTTAGAAGTTTTAAGGGATAAGGAACAAGGAATAAGGCTAAAAGCCAGAAAAATCAATGGATTAGAAGATTGAATGGAAAAGAAAATGGAATGAAAATGGGTAAAATCTCTCCTTAACCCTTCCCCCTTAACCCTCAATCCTAAAAGCACTTTATTTTCATTTTTTGCCCTAAAAATTGAGGAATGAAAGGACTTTAGGAAGTAAGGAATAAGGAAAAAGGAATTAAATGGGAAATTGGAAGAGAATAACAAGCCAGTATTTTCAAGGGTTTGAGGGCTGTCTATAAAAGGACTTTATTTGAAAAGGGAAAGAAGTTTGTTTGAGGTGCATATAGTTAGGATTGAGGAAAAAGGGGTAAGGAAATAGGAAAAAATTTTGAAAGAATTTAGGCCATAATTAGTTGTTGTAAAAATAAAATAAAGTAGTTGTAGTGAAAGGAATAATGAATCAGGGAAAGTATTGATAATACAAGGTTTAGATAAGGTTTTAGGATAAAGGTATATGGTATTTAAAGGTAATTTGTGAAAGCAATTTATTTACTTTTTCTATACAACATAGGCCTTTTTTTCTGTTTCAAAAAATAGCATGGTTAAAATTGTAAGAAACAAAAAAGTCCTTTTATCGCAGAAAAGTAGTTGCAAAAAGAAAATAAAGTTCTTGTATTAGGATTTTATTCACATTTTATGAAACAAGAATGGGGATAAATCATATGAAATATAACAGTAATGTGAATAAAAGGAAAAATAAAATAGGACATTATTTTATTTTTACAAGAACTTGGCGTATTTTTTCTGTTTATAATATGATTAGTAAAGAATTTAAAAACAGAAAAGTTTCTTTCGTGAAGGATTAAGTTATATTAAAATGGAAATAAAGTGGTATTATGGGATAGGTTTTTAAATTAATAAATTTAAATTTGGAGATGTGGGTTTATGAATTATATAAATATTAAATCAAAAATAAAAAACTTAATTGATAGAAAATCAGAAGGTGAATATTGGGATTTTAAACAGGAATGGCATAAAGATAATGAAAGATTATTACATGATATCCTTTGTTTTGCAAATACAGTGCATGATAAGGATTGCTATTTAATAATTGGTGTATCTGATTCAGGTGAAATAGTTGGTGTAGGTGAAGAAAACAGAAGAAGGCAAGCAGATATACTGGACTTGCTTTCGAATACAGTTTTTGCTGGTGATAATATTCCTGAAGTTCGTTTGGATACAATAAAAATTGAGGGAAAAGAAATAGATGTTTTAACCATATTCAATTCATATAATGTGCCTTTTTATTTGAAGACTAGGGGTAAAAAATACAATAATATTAGAGAAGGATATATATACACAAGGATTGGAGATAGGAATACTCCCATAAACCAAAATGCAACTATACAACAGATAGAGATGCTTTGGAAGAAAAGGTTCGGATTAACACAACCTCCATTATTACAGATAGCCAAAAGATTGGAGAATAAATTAGAATGGTCACAGAATGAAAATACTTACTATAATATTTATAAGCCTGAATTTAAGTTAGAAGTAGAATATGATGATGAATATGATAGGGATGCAGGTGAATTCTATGTATATTATCAAAGAAATTCACGATTTATGTATAAAAATCTAAAGATAATGTGCAGTGGAACGGTGTTAAAAGAGTTTCAATTAGTTGTGCTTGATAGTGGGAGGTATGAAACGCCTGTGCCAAGATGGGGCTTTGCAGGTTATGATGAATGGGGGCATAACCATAAATTCACATACAAATATTTTTTAAAAGATAGCATAGATTATAAATTACAGCAGTTTCTTTTTGATGAAGAAAATGAAGAAGAGGTATATGCAAAGAGAAGGTTTGATGAGGTAGTTTTATATTTTGAAAATGAAGAAGAAAAGTCAGAATTTGAATTTTATGTTGAAAACAAACAAGACCTAATTGAATCATATATAGTCGAAGCAGACAAGAGATATTATAAAATTGATATAAGTAATGAATTTTATGCTAAAGAATGTAAGCGTAGGTTATCAACAGGATTGACATTAAACAGAGCGTTATATGAATTTAGGGCATTATATAAATGATTAATTTAAAGATTTAATATATGTTTAAAATATAATTGTGAACGCTAAAAAATGGGGAGGATTTGGTAATGTTTTATAACTATCGATTAACATTTGAGTTAAATAGAATGGTCGATATTTATGAACATGAATTCAAATTCACTATTTTAAGAAGGGCTTTAGAAAGCATTAATGATACAAAGAAGAGACAATTTATATATATAATAATAAATGCTTTAAATAATACATGTAAGGCCATACTTGATGTTTGTAATGATTTTAGTGAAAGTCAGAAAAAACTAATGATAGATAACTTTTTTGAACAATATCTAAAATATTTGCAACGCTATAATTATTTTATTGGTGATATTGTCTCTATATTTAAAGATACATATAGGGAGAATCTTCAATGTCAAATATTTAATCATTGGAATAGTATAATTGAAAAGAAAAGTGATACTGTTACGGAGAAAAGTTTTCTTGAAGTTTTTGATGATATACATGAAAGTTGTATTTCTAAATATGAAAATATCTTTGTAAAAAAGTTAGGGGATTTAAAAAATTTATATAGAGCACAAAGAGGGAAACACTTTAATAATTACGAAAGAATGATTCCAAAAGAAGAATATGTGAAAAATAAAAATAGGTGGAATCCTGAAGGTGTTGCTTTTATGTATCTAGGATTTGATGAAGAAATTAAGCAGTACGATGAAGTTATTAATTTTATAGAAAAAACTTGTTTTGAAGAGTTAAGATTAAAAAAGGGTGAATATGTAAGTATTTGTGAATTCAAACCTGTAAAAAGCGAGGGTAAAATTATTAATTTGTGTTATGAAGATATAAGTTATGAGGAGATAGAAAGGAAATCAGAGGAATTCATGAATATGATAACTAAAGTTGAAATAAATGAACTTCTTACTAACAAAAAATATCACGAAGAAATAATAAATAGCATGAAAAAAGAAGAAGTAATCAAGAAAATTATAGAGAAAGAGTTTAAAGAGAAACAGGTAAGGTCTATAATTAGGAAAGAAACGGAGATTTATTTGGCAAATTTAATTATGAAAAGTATTGATGAAGCGGTTTTCTTACCAGTTGATATTGAAGAAGACCCAGAACTTAAAGCATATGTACCATTTCATTATCTAGCAAATTATTTAATCAGTAAAGGTTATTCAGGAATATTATATAGAAGTACACGGATGAATAAGATAGGGTTAAAAGGAAAAAATTTAGTTCTATTTAATAAAGAAGATGTTACATATGTTCATGATAGTATGAATGTATATTATTATGATGGAAGAAAGTATAAAAAAGTTTTTAAAGATATTGAGAAACTAAATTGTTGAGTTTTAGTATATAGCCTTGATACTTAATCCTTGAAACGTGAACCTAACTATGTATAATTCAAATAAAGTTGACTCCATGATAATAAACTTCGCTCTATAAAAATAAAGTTCATTCCAAAATCCCGTAGTAGATGCAAGAGAAATCTTCATTTGCTGCGGGATTTTTGATTTTTAGGGGGAGAGGGATAAGGTGTATGTTAGGATTAAGGAATACGGCTAAAGGCATTGATTTTAAAGAGATTGAGAGTACTATATTGATTTAAATATTGATACCAGGATTGATAAAAAGCATTAGAAAAAGCGAATGAGAAAATGCAACCTTATACCTTTTTCCTTTCACCTTATCCCTATTTAGAACCAACTTTATTTTAAAAATTATTACAAGAATTAAGGAAAAAGTGTTAATAAATGGGATAAAATTAAGGAATTTTAGAGCGGACTTTATTATCTGGAAAGAAATAGGGAAATGGGTTCAAGGCAAGAAGGGATAAGGGGTTGAGGGGTGTTGGGTTGGAGCGGAGTTTATTTTAAATATACATAGTTAGGGGTA